>Ga0137307_100517_pt1 | contig 49345 bp, 47 predicted proteins | sample NAcewD2O_March_2_FD_97180 | JGI IMG/M metagenome (GOLD analysis project Ga0137307, IMG submission 97180) | Mouse cecal microbial communities from Vienna, Austria - N-Acetylglucosamine amended D2O_March | ecosystem: Host-associated > Mammals > Digestive system > Large intestine > Cecum | place... | reverse complement strand
TTTTATATGGAAGACAAGAGCGAAAATCTTGACATCCGGCGGGCACTGGATTCCCTGTCCGAACAGGATAAAGCAGTTATTGTACTTCGTTTTTTTGAAGACATGAAACTTGAGGAAATTGCGGATATCCTTGGGGAAAATCTTAGTACCATTAAAAGCAGGCTATATCGCAGCATTAAAAAGCTCCGCAGTGTTCTTGATGAAAATACGTGAATAAAAAATGATAATGGAGGATGAATATGAATGATAAAGTATATGAAACAGACGAACAAATTGTTTTGCTGGAAAAAAAATTACAGGGATTAAAAAAAGAATATCATAAACATGAGATGACATACGAACAGACAAAACAACTGCATCAAAAAATAAAGGATGCGAAGCAAATAGATTCTAAAAAGCAAAAACAAACAGGAAATATAAGGTTTGTGGCTGTCTCCACTGCCGCAGTGATTGGCATTTTCATTATATTGCCCAACACATCGGGCATAATTGCACATGCAATGGAGCAGATACCAATCATCGGAGAACTGGTGAAAGTGGTTACATTCCGCGATTATGAGTATGAGACAGACCGGAATATGGCGGATATTGAGGTTCCGGAAATAAAGCCGGAGCCACAGGCTGGGCACGACACTCTACAGGAAAACCTAAACCGCACGACAGCGGAAATCAATGCTGAAATTCAGGCAATTACAGACAACCTGATAAAAGAATTTGAAGCAAACTTGAAAAATGAATGGGGCTATCAGGATATTGTTGTGAAAAGTGAGGTGATTACGACAACACCTGAATATTTTACCTTGAAACTAATCTGTTATCAAGGCGCCGGCAGCGGATATGAATGGAATTATTTTTACACAATTGATCTTCATACAGGTGAGCGGTTAAAATTAAAAGATATTTTCAAAGAAGGGGCAGACTATATTACGCCAATCAGCGAAAACATCAAACTCCAGATGAAAGAACAGATGGATGCCGACGAAAATGTTTATTACTGGCTGAATGATGAGATAGAAGAGTGGAATTTTAAGGCAATTACAGATGAGACATCTTTCTACCTAAATGAGCAGGGTAATGTAGTTATCGGTTTTAATGAGGGTGATGTGGCGCCGATGTATATGGGAACTGTAGAATTTGAGATACCGGCAGAGATCCTGGATGGGATTCGGAAATGAATTATGTGGTATACCCCCATAACGGAAACGGCAGCATAGGGCAAAAAAATATTCTCCGGGAAAAGCCGGGCCAAGACTTGACTTTTCCCCAATTCCCTGTATAATAGAGTTTTGGAAAATCCCATAAAGTCAAGGTTTTTCCGAATATACAACGTCAGTTCGAGACCTTCCTGACGGACAGGGCCATTGGTGGTTCTGTTAAACAAAACTAAAGGAGAAAAAAATATGAAAAATCAATCTTATGGTAAGGCCATTCCTACAAAGACAGTTTGGTCTTATTCTGTAACTACTATTGTCCAGGCAGCCATGATTGCTGCGCTCTATGTTGTGCTTACTTTTATAGCTAATGCCCTTGGGCTCGCCAACTATGCTATACAAGTCCGTTTTTCCGAAGCACTTACCATTCTTCCTTATTTTACCCCTGCCGCCATACCTGGGCTGTTTATCGGATGCCTGCTTAGTAATATCCTGACAGGATGCGCAATCCCCGATATTATTTTTGGCAGCATTGCTACTCTTATCGGCGCCGTATTTACTTATAAACTGCGCAAATTCAAATGGCTGGCTCCCATTCCGCCCATTATTTCTAATATGATTATTGTTCCTTTTATCCTTCTATATGCTTATGGTATACGTCCACTATGGTTTTCTTTCCTTACCGTAACAGCCGGTGAAGTTATATCATGCGGCATTCTGGGGATGATGCTTTTATTTACCCTCGAAAAATATAAGGCGCGGCTTTTTGCCAAATAACTTTTTAAAAACCGTTTTACATGCAGGACCACAAAGGAACCTTTTGTCATTTCCTTTGCGGTCCTGCTCCATTATTGGCATTATTAGATTTCCTCATTTCCACTTGATTGTACAGCCTGTCAATGGTAATATCATAGAATAGTCTTATGATTGGAGGAAATATAGTATGAAAGAAACAGTATCCACAGGGCATCCGCCCCATCATGCCAAATCCAGAAGCAGCTTTTCGGGCAAAATGGGGTATGTCCTTGCCGTTGCAGGCTCTGCAGTAGGCCTTGGGAATATATGGCGTTTTCCTTATCTTGCTGCCAAATACGGAGGCGGCATTTTCTTACTTGTCTATCTAATTCTGATGCTCACGTTTGGATATGCATTGATTATTTCCGAAACTGCCTTGGGCAGGATGACGAAGAAAAGCCCGGTAGGCGCTTTCCATGCTTTTGGGAAAAGCTTCCCTTTTCAATTCGGCGGCTGGGTCAATGCTGTTATCCCTATGCTGATTGTACCTTATTATTGTGTTATCGGCGGCTGGGTAACCAAATATCTTTTTGAATATATAACAGGCAGTGTTTCGACCTTAGCTGACGATTCCTACTTTACCGGATTTATTTCTTCCGGCGGCAGCGTGGAACTATGGCTTATCATTTTCAGCGCGTTTGTTATTTTTGTCATTCTGGCAGGCGTAAAGCAAGGTATCGAACGCGTTTCCAAAATTATGATGCCTATACTGGTAGTGCTGGCTGTCTTCGTAGCTGCCTATTCCGTTACCCGCCCCGGCGCATTAGAAGGGGTAAAATACTTTTTAATCCCTAACTTTAAGAATTTCTCATGGATGACGGTTGTTGCCGCGATGGGGCAAATGTTTTATTCCCTGTCCATCGCTATGGGGATTTTATACACTTATGGCTCCTATATCAAAAAAGACGTTGATATCGAACAATCCACTTCTCAAGTGGAGATATTCGATACCGCTATCGCTATGCTTGCCGGCTTAATGATTATCCCTGCCGTCTTTGCATTTTCCGGCGGCGACCCGGATACCTTGAAGGCAGGCCCTTCCCTAATGTTTATCACTCTTCCGAAAGTATTTGCAAGTATGGGTATGGGGAAAATCGTCGGTATTGTATTTTTCCTTTTGGTACTTTTCGCTGCGCTTACCAGCGCCATTTCCCTTACGGAAACAGGTGTATCCACATTTGAAGACCAGCTTGGGTGGAGCCGCAAAAAATGCAGCCTGCTTATGGGCTTGATTATCGTTGTCCTGGGTTCCGCTTCGGCTCTCGGTTTCAGCGTCCTTGGCTTTATTTCCATCCTTGGAATGACCATTTTAGACTTTTTTGATTTTTTAACAAATTCCGTTATGATGCCACTGGCAGCCTTGGCGACTTGTTTCCTTATTACCCGTGTGGCCGGCTTAGATGCCATTTCCAAAGAAGTGGAACAGTCTTCGGCATTTAAGCGAAAAAAATTATATTATTTCTTTATGAAATATCTGGCTCCTCTTTGCATCGGGATTATACTTATCAGCTCCATCGCAAATGTATTTGGCTGGATTACATTATAAAACCCTTTCAAATGATATCAAAAAGTGTCTTCGACACTTCATCAATTTATTTCCTTCTGGCGAAGGAATTTCCTATAAAGTAAAAAAGAATCCTGCTTGCAGGATTCTCCGCCTGCGGCGGGTCGCGACATCGACATGCTTCCCCTCCGTCACAGTGCGATAATTTTTTTACCATATGGGAAATTCGGAGAACTTTCCTATATAGTAAAAAAGCTGTCGGGCAAAATTGCCGGACAGCTTTTTTTATGCGTAGCCTCATGCAGAGGAAATATGCCGCTATGGGTGCCAAAACTCCTTCCGGAAGCGGTATTTTCCCTTTTCTTATCTATTTATTTCAAAGTAATACGCGTACTGCCGCTGGAAGCCGTTGTACGGATACATATGTTTGAATCTTCTCCATAGCTTCCCTTTGCTGCATTCCTTTTATCATTAAACGTCAGCTTATCATCAAAATCCGTACGTATTATTCCGCTGGATGATTTCCCTTCATATTTAAATGCGCTGTTTTTCAAAAGATTCAGGCGGATATTTCCGCTGGAAGTTTCTATATTAATATCCTCTTCCGCCCGGACAAACTCTACTTTCACGCTGCCGCTGGAAGCAGATGCATCCAACTTTCCCGCAGCATCCATTATAGTTATGTTCCCACTTTTAGAAGATACTGCCGTGTTTCCCTCTCCACCTTTTACGTTGATGCTTCCGCTGGAAGTCATAATCCTCCTGTTTCCCTGTGCCTTTTGGAATACCACGCTGCCGCTGCTTGCCGATGCCACAATCTCCTCCGCCGTAACTTCAGCACAGGATATGTTGCCGCTTTTGGAACCTGCTGCGAATACACTTAGTTCTAAAGCATCCCTTGTCTTGATATTGCCGCTGGAAGACGACACCTTTATACAGCCGTGATAATCTTCCGGAAGAAAAATTTCCACTTTTTCCTCCGCAAAATGAAAAGAAAAAATAGATATGGTACCTTCCGCCCTCATCACAGATAATGTATCCCCTTTTGCAACCATATCCCCTTTTTTGCCATCCCCCAGGTATTCCTTTATAACGATTTTATTCCCTTCCCCCTTATAAAAATAAATATTCTGGGATTTATATTCTATATAGATATTTTTTATATCGTCTGCCAAAAACTCCTGTGTATTGCTTAACTTGGTTTTGCCAAATCCTATATCCATGCTTCCCCCTTCATAATAATATCCTTTGGCATATTGGGCTGCTCCGAAACAAATGGCTAGGGCAGCGCCTGCAAATACTGCAAAACCTGCTGTTATTTTATTCAATCTTTATCCTCCTCCCCCACAAAATACGGAATTAGGGTATAGTAAAGAGGAATCGTCAAAAAAATTATCCATCCCGGATGCCATATCCCCCAGAAAAACCCTGCGCTTAAAAACAGTAAAGTTGCCAATACCGGATAAGCAAACAAATTAGCATTCTCATGCTTTACCGCACTGACAAAACTATACCACAACGGAATCAGCAAAAATAAAAGCCATCCCGGATGCCATGCCTGAAACAAAGTTCCGATAATAACATATAAGATACAAATCAACGCTGCAAATGGAAAATTTCCAAAAAAAATGCTGTATCCATCGTATTTTTTTCCGTTTACATAAACGCCTTTTTTATCAATATGTACATTATCCCCTTTTTCCTTGTCGTCCACATGAATCCCGTTCCATCCGATATGGACTTCACTGCCATCCCTGTCTTTTATATGTACGCCCTCCAAACCTACGTCCACACATTCTTCTTCGTTTTCCCTTTCCTTTCTTTCCTTTTCCTCATTCATGCCTTTTTCCGGCATAATATCTTCATCGGATTCTCCGCCCGTCCACATGTCTTCCCTGTCATTTTCGCCTACCGGCACGTTTTTCCTGTCGCTTCCGCCTTCCAGTACATCCTTTCTGTCATTTCCGTCTGCCTGCGTATTTTTCCTGCCGCTTCCGCCTTCCTGTACATCTTCCCCCTCGCTTCCGCCCGCAAGCGTATCTTCTTCCTCATTTCTGGCTGCCGGTTCTTCCTCATGAAGCATCAGCAATTCATCCAAAGATACATGATACAATTTTGCCAACTGAATCAAATTATCCGTATCTGGTGATGCTTCCGCTCTTTCCCACTTGCTCACTGCCTGGCGGCTAATCCCTAATTTCTCAGCCAATGCTTCCTGAGACAGGTAATTGCTTTTACGCAAGTTGACCAACCGGTTTGCTATTTCAATATTCATACCCCTTCTCCTTTTCCTGTTTAGTGCCCTTATTATAGAAATTCCGCTTTCCCCACACCACCAACTTTAGTTTGAATCCCCGCAACTATTGGTTGCAAACCGCATAATTACTGCATTCCACACCCCATACAATGTATCCTGCCAATGCAATCCCACCCTGGGCTGCCATTTTATCCCTCCTTATACGACACGCTTTGCCGCAATGCTATTCCTTCATATATGTGATAAACCGGTTACCGTTTTCCGCAAACATCTGGGTAGAATCATTCATCCCCTTTTTAAAAGGAACGCCTCCTGTCAATGGATCCATTAAAACCGTATTCAGTTCATTAAACCCTATAATCAACACTGCATTCCCGTCACTCAGGCAGGCCAGCACCGGAATATCCTTATTGATATAATACAAAATAGCATCCAGGCTACATCCGCTCAAATCAAGCACTCTGGCATTTTCCAGGTTTTCTTCCAGAATTTCTACGATTGTCTCGCCCCGGTTTAGCATATATTCGGTATTCCTCATAATACCTTCATACTGGAGCATCGTATCGAGGCAAACAGCCAGACTATTTTTCTCTTCCGTAATCGGAGCGCCCTTTATCGCCATAATTTGATTTTTCACGGCACGGTTTCCTCTGATCCAGACATAAGCCCCTTTCTCGTCTACCACAATTCCGGATAAATCATAAGCTTTATTAATTGCATTGCCTTCGTCCGCAAAAATCCCTTCCACTCCTTCTTTCCCATAGACATAATACCGGGGTATCCCGGCATCTTCTTTTTGCAGGGCGATTTCTCTTCCTCCTTCAAACAAAACCTCTTTGGGAACCAATCTTTTTACCGTATTTGCCTCAATAGAACTTTTCACGGCTATCTGCATGATTTTCCCATAAGTATCCACAGCCACCGTTTCCAATGTATTGCTTCCGTCCGATTCAACCTTCGTATTTACAATCTGGTCGTTTTCAACCTCCACATAGTTTCCGCCCTCTTCCTCTTTCCTTAAGCGGAATAAATTAATTTGATTATCCTGAATCTCACTTCCGACTACATAAATTCCTGACTCCGTATAATTTTTCAGCACTTCTCCGTTCTCATTCTGTATTCTGACACGGTACATCGGAAAAACAATACTCCCGGTATTGTCCCTTACCACATCTTCCGCACGGGCTACCCCATAAATCATATCCTCGTCCATAAATCCTAAGGGCGCAATATATTCCCCGCTTCCGGCCTTAATCTCCTTTTTTTCTTTTGTATTCAAATTCATAAGTGCCAAGCTCTTGCTGTTATATAAATTATCCCCTGTCTGCCATACAATCATACGGTTGCTTTCCGATACCTTATAGCTCCCTTCCCTCAAACCAGTGACCATTGTCTCACAAGTCCGGCTTGCCAAATCTACCGCGTATACGGTACTATCATGCATGAAAAAGAAAGCTTCCGCCCTGTTGATATATGCCAGCTCCTCCAATTCCGCACGAAGCACCTCATATGAGCTGTTCCCCGGCACATAAAGCAGCTCTTCCACCGTGTTCATTAGCCCATTAAAATAATATACCGAAATCCCCACTTCCCCTTCGTGTTTTCCCCGGTTCATATATCCATAAACGATAAACTGTACATTACCTGTTTCATCCACATCCAGAATTTTTACCCCGTGCTTCTGCCAGCAGGCCCGTTCGTCTTCATAATTCCCATCATAAAAACTAAATAATGTGGAAAACTTATTATCCGCCGCATTATAAGAAAATATCCTCTGGCCATCGGTAAAAGCAAGCACATTGCCCCCATCGCTTTCCATAAGCTGAATATCTTCTTCCAAAGTAATCCCTAATTCAATTTTATTGTTAGCAAATACTTCCCCCGTTTCATCAAAGACCTGTTTCATTGTCCGCTCAAAATCCAGCAGATAAATCCGATCCGGCGTGTACCTTACCCTATAAAATTCCTTTACATTATAGAGTCCGTCCATCCGCCCGTCCTGCAAAGAAACCATGTAATCCAATTCCAACGAGCCTGTCTGGGATGCCATTTCCTTTATCGTCACATGCGGCTCTGTCAGCTTACTTACCTTTAAATCCCCCCATGTCACCTGATGAAAGCTGCTGTGGATTGTCACTTTGCTGAATGTAGTATTATCCCCATCCTCATTAGATTCCAAATACTTTGTCAGTTCTTTTGCCGCTTCTTTATCAAAAGTCCTGTGGTGGAAATCTAAGACATAGTCCAGCTTTTCTTCCACAAAATAGTTTTCTGTCTGGATGATTCTCGTATAATAACGGATTGTCTGGCCCCATTCGTTTTCCAAAAGCAGCACAAGCATATACTCCGTATCCGCATCGATCAAATCCTTTACGTTAAAATCAGCGCGGATAACATCCTCCGTCTCCTCATACACAGTAATCTTTGTATTTTCTACCAACCGTTCCCCGTCAATGCTTCTGACTTCAAATGTTATGCCCTCAATCTCCTGCCCATATTTATCTACCTGAATGCTTACTTTCCGTCCTAATCCAAGAGGTGTAATGCAATCCCTCTGATAACTGCACTCCATAGCCTCTTTATACCCATGAAGGCTGTTTACTTCCTCCCCTCCTACATACATATGGACAATCGGAAAAGTGGCCGATCCCATTTCCATCGTCATATCCGTATTTCCCTGGTTCACTACCGCGCTGACAATAAACAGCGAGATAATAAATACTGCTGCAAGATAACAACATTTTATTATCGTTTTTTTCATATATTATTTCCTTTACTGTAATAGCTTCTGCAAAGTTGTCTCTATACGGAGGAAATCTGCCATCTCCTTTACCCGCACTGCTGCTTTTTCTTTCCCTTTTTTCTTTACCCCGCGGATTAATATATTTTTGGGTGTATGCTCCATATCAATAAACTCCAGTATCTGCACCTGATACCCATTTTCTTCCAGCAAATTTGCCCGCACTGCATCCGTTATCAGCGCAGACATCCGCTCCTTCAAAAGCCCGTATTTTAAGATAGGCTGCAATTTCCCGCAATCAATCTGCCGGTTTACCTCATGCTGACAGCAAGGCACGGACAGGATTACCTCACTTCCCCATTCTACCGCCTTTGCCAAAGCATAGTCTGTTGCCGTATCACATGCATGAAGGGTTATCACCATATCAACTTTCTTTCCGTTCCCGCTGCTTCTTTCCCCTTTTCCATTCTCCTTTTCCCCATTCCATGATGCATCCCCATCTTCCTCATAGGCGCTGATATCCCCCTGAAGGAAACGGAGCCCGTCATAGCCATACTTTCTGGCAAGTTCGCTGCAATGGCTGATAACTTCTTTCTTCAAATCAAGGCCTGTAATCCGCACATCAAACCCTTGCATCTTATTCAAATAATAATAGACGGCAAATGTCAGATAAGACTTCCCACATCCAAAATCAATAATATGCAATGTCCTCCCCTTAGGAAGTGTAGGCAGAATATCTTCAATAAATTCCAAAAAACGGTTAATTTGCTTAAATTTATCATATTTTGCTTTTACAATCTTCCCATCCTTCGTCTGGACTCCCAAATCTATCAAAAACGGCACCGGCCTGCCTTCCTCCAAAATATAGGATTTCGTCCGGTTATGGGATAAATCAATATCCTTCCCACCGCATACCTTTCTTCTGTTAATGTTAATTTTCCCCTTTTTGCTCACAAGGACAACCGCCCGCTCCTGCATTGCTTCTATTTCACACTGCCTAAAGTCTTCTGTCATATATTCCGCAATCCTCTGCGCCAAATCCTCTTTTTCAAAGTTCTCATGAAAAACCTGGTTTCCGATGTATGCCGTTTCCTGAAACAAAAGCCGGCCTTTCAGCATCACTGGACGTACTTTTACTTTTCCGATTTTCTCTTTATTCCTTGGATTGCTTATTACTATCTGGTATAGCTTTTCATCTGCCAAATCAAAAATCAGTTCCTTAATCTGCCGCTTATTTTCTTCCATTCCAACACTCCTGCCACCGTTCGCCGTCCAGTTATTTTTTCTCATATTAATATAGTCATGGCAAAAAGCCATGACTATATTTTACTGATTTTACTATAAAACTACAACTAAAACTTTAAAATCCCATTATGATTATTATGCCTTCTCTTATATACTTCATAAAACAGGATAATCTGTACCAAATCAGATGCCCATTCCCATTTTTCCTTCGGGATTTCTTTATCAGGATTCTTACTTTCTTCTTCCCGCCTGATACGTTCCAAAATATCCTGCGCCAACTTATAGAGCTGCCAACGGTCAGGGTACTCGTCATATATCATACTGCCTTCATAATCCAGCTTATCCAATATTCCGGCAATCATTTTTTGGTATCTTTTCGCCTCGGCCGGATACATTTGCTGTAAGTACTCCAAATCCCTGGTTGCCGTGTCCTCCTCCTGGTAATAGAGCGGCAGGGGATAGGTCATATAAAAAGGTAAAATTTTTTGATTATACATATGGTAACATCCTCAAGAAGATTAATTGTTATGTTATCATATGCAAAAATAACCGCTTAGTGTCATATTACGACAGTACGCTAATACGGGCAATCGCCCTTTGAAGAGCTGTTTCCGCACGCAGTAAATCCGTTTCCGGCGTCTTGGTGCGCAGCCTTTCCTCCGCACGGGCTTTTGCAGCCTCGGCACGCTTTTTGTCAATCTCTGCCGGCCATTCGATAATCTCCGCAAGCACCGTCACCTTATCCTGCAAAATCTCCACAAACCCTGCATGCAATGCAGCATTCTTCGTTTGAGAGTTTTCCGAAATAGTAAGGATTCCCGGACTTACAATCACCGTCATAGGAACGTGCCCTTTATAAATGCCGATTTCGCCTTCCGTCGTATTAAATTCCACCATATGCACGTCCCCTTCATAGAAGACGCGTTCCGGAGTAATCACTTTTAACCGGAAATTTCTATCATCTGCCATAATCCTGCCCCTTTCTCTGACTATTTCACGCGGGCAAGCACATCGTCAATACCTCCGGCATTCACGAAATAACTCTCCGGTACGCTGTCATGCTTACCTTCCAGAATCTCCTTAAATCCGCGGATAGTTTCATTAAGCGGCACATATTTTCCTTCCATTCCTGTAAACTGTTCAGCTACGAAGAACGGCTGGCCAAGAAATCTTTGTATCTTCCTCGCACGGGATACTACCAGCTTATCGTCCTCGGAAAGTTCATCCATACCAAGGATTGCGATAATATCCTGCAGCTCTTTATATTTTTGCAGGACTTCCTGTACGCCACGCGCTACCTGGTAATGCTCTTCACCCAAAATACGGGGATCCAGAATACGCGAAGTGGATTCCAACGGGTCAACTGCCGGATAAATACCAAGCTCTACAATAGAACGGGACAATACCGTAGTTGCATCCAAATGGGCAAAGGTCGTTGCCGGCGCCGGGTCAGTCAAGTCATCGGCAGGCACATATACTGCCTGTACGGAAGTGATAGAGCCGTTTTTGGTAGAAGTAATACGCTCCTGCAAAGCGCCCATTTCCGTCTGCAGCGTAGGCTGATAACCTACGGCCGAAGGCATACGTCCAAGAAGTGCGGACACTTCGGAACCAGCCTGCGTAAAACGGAAGATATTATCAATAAATAAAAGTACGTCCTTACCGCCCTTATCCCTGAAATATTCAGCCATCGTAAGACCTGTCAAACCAACCCTCATCCTTGCTCCGGGCGGCTCATTCATCTGGCCAAACACCATCGTTGTTTTGTCGATAACGCCGGATTCCGTCATTTCATGGTACAAATCGTTGCCTTCCCTCGTCCTCTCGCCAACGCCTGTAAAAACGGAATATCCACCATGCTCGGTAGCGATATTACGGATTAATTCCTGAATTAATACCGTCTTTCCTACACCGGCGCCTCCAAATAACCCGATTTTACCGCCCTTCTGATAGGGGCAAAGCAAATCAACGACTTTAATTCCCGTTTCCAAAAGCTCCGTTTCCGTAGACTGCTCCTCAAATGCCGGAGCTGCCCTGTGAATCGGTTCATATCCAACCCCTTCGGGAGCCGGTTTATTGTCTATCGGCTGCCCTAAAACATTGAATATACGTCCCAGCGTATTTTCCCCCACCGGAACCGTAATTGCTGCGCCTGTTGCAACCGCATCCATTCCCCTTACAAGGCCGTCGGTAGATCCCATAGCGATACACCTTACGGTATCATCGCCCAGATGCTGCGATACCTCCACAATCAGCTCCCCGCCGTCTGCGACAGGGATTTTGATAGCTTCATTAATTTCCGGTAACTCTCCCCCGGTAAATTTAATATCAAGTACAGCGCCGATAATCTGAGTAATCTTCCCGATATTACCTTTCTCTATACTCATATTAGTCCTCCAATCTTGCTGTATTACGTTCTCAAAAGTCAGCCTGGGCCAACTTGACGTTACATCGAAATAGCATTAGCGCCGGCAATGATTTCCGTCAATTCCTGTGTGATGGAACCTTGACGCGCCCTGTTGTACATCAAAGTCAAATGATTAATCATTTCCTCCGCATTGCTCGTCGCCGAATCCATTGCCTGCATCCTCGCCCCGTTTTCGCTTGCCACCGATTCCACAAGGCCGCCGAAAATAAGGCTGGTAACATACTTGGGAATAATCATATCCAAAGCGGCATCGTCTTCCGGCTCGAAATTCATCGGCGTACGGTTTTCTGTCGTATCTGCCGCAGCTTTGTCAGATTTTCCGCCGTTTTTCGCATCCATTTCCACCGGAAGCAGTTTCAGCAGGGTAGGTTCGTGGACTACTGTATTTTTAAAACCGGTATAGGCAAGATAAATTTCGCCAATCTCGCCGTTTACAAAATCATCCAGCACCTTTTTGCTCAATTCTACCGCATCGGAATACAAGGGTTCTTCCACAATATCGGAATAATCCTCCCTGACACTGTAGCCATATCTTAGCAACGCATCCCTTCCTTTTTTACCGACTGCATACACTTCCACTTCCTCTTTCTTAAAACCGCCCTGTGTAATCAGTTTCGTAATATTGGAATTGTAGCCGCCGGCAAGCCCTCTATTCGAGGTAATAACAATAATCCCTTTTTTTACGGAATCGCCGGGATGCAAGTACGGATGATTGATGTTCCCAGCTTTTGCAAGCATAGAAACCACCGTTTCATACATACAGTGGAAATAGTCCTTAGACTGCTCCGCACGCTGCTTTGCCTTCTGCAATTTGACAGTGGAAACGAGCTTCATAGCTTTGGTAATCTGCTGCGTACTTTGAATACTGCCTTTACGCCTTTTTATGTCTCTCATTGAGGCCATAATCGTTACCTATCCTCTCCAAAACATACATATTTTTAAAACAAACGTATCCCCGTTTGTTTTATGATGCTTTAAACTGTCCTTTAAACTCTTCGATTGCCTTTTTCAATGCGGCATCCGTCTCATCCGTAATCTGCTTTTCTTCCGCAATCGAATTGGGAATCTCCGGATATTTCGTATCCAAAAATTCAAAAAATTCTTTTTCAAAACGGGTAATATCCGTTACCGGAACGTCCAGCAAATATTTATTCGTCGCCACATAAATGATAATTACCTGATACTGCACCGGCATAGGCTGATACTGGGGCTGCTTCAAAATCTCCTTAATACGCTCGCCCTGCGCCAGCTTCTCTTTTGTATCCGCGTCCAAATCGGAACCGAACTGGGAGAAAGCCGCTAATTCCCTATACTGTGCAAGCTCCGTACGAATGGGGGCCGCAATTTTCTTCATCGCCTTAATCTGTGCCGCACCGCCTACACGGGATACGGAAAGACCCGCATTAACAGCAGGACGGAAACCGGAATTAAACATTTCCGTTTCCAGATAAATCTGGCCGTCTGTAATGGAAATTACGTTGGTCGGGATATATGCGGATACATCCCCTGCCTGTGTCTCTATAATCGGAAGCGCCGTCAAAGAACCGCCGCCATATTCGTCACTCATACGAGCCGCCCTTTCCAGCAATCTGGAATGAAGATAGAAAACATCGCCGGGATAAGCCTCACGTCCGGGCGGCCTCTTAAGCAGCAAGGAAAGTGTACGGTATGCCGTCGCATGCTTGCTCAGGTCATCGTATATTACAAGCACATCCTCCCCATTTTCCATCCATTCCTCTCCGATTGCACAGCCCGAATAAGGGGCAATATACTGCAAAGGAGCAAGTTCGCTGGCAGTAGCCGCTACGATAGTCGTATAGGCCATAGCCCCGTGTTCCTCTAATGTCTTAACGATAGTCGCCACGGTAGATGCTTTCTGTCCTATAGCAACATAGATACATTTTACATCCTGGCCTTTCTGGTTAATAATCGTATCGACTGCAATCGCTGTTTTACCGGTCTGCCTGTCACCGATAATAAGCTCCCTCTGCCCTCTTCCAATGGGAACCATAGCATCGATTGCCTTAATACCTGTCTGCAGCGGTGTATCCACCCCTTTTCTCGTGATAACGCCGGATGCAACTCTTTCTATCTTACGGTATTTCTCTGTCTGTATCGGTCCTTTCCCGTCAATCGGCTGACCAAGAGCATTTACAACGCGGCCCAGCATCACATCCCCTACCGGAACTTCAACTACACGACCCGTAGTTTTAACGGTATCGCCTTCATTGATATTCTTCTGGCTTCCCAGAAGAACCGCACCTACGTTGTCCTCTTCCAAGTTAAGTACCATGCCGTATACTTCGCCGGGGAACTCAAGCAGCTCTCCCTGCATGGCATTCTCAAGTCCATGTACACGGGCAATACCGTCCGCAACCTGAATAACCGTACCCACATCGGATACTTCCAGTTCAGAGGCATATCTCTTAATCTGATCCTTTATGACAGAACTAATTTCTTCTGGTCTTAAATTCATGGATCTGTACGCACCTTTCTTTTTTATTCAATACATTCTATATATAAAAACTTCATTCCTTATAGCTGAATCTTTATCAGTTGCCTGGTCAATCCATTCAGCTTTGTTTTTATACTGCTGTCCACCACCCGGTCTCCAATACGGATTACCATTCCGCCTATCAGGCTTTCGTCAATGGCATAATGCATTTCCATCTGCTGATAAGGTGTGGTTTCCAAAAGTTTCCGCTCTACTTCTTTCTGCTGCGCGTCGCTAAGCGCCGATGCCGTTGTCACATAGGCAATCCCTATCCCCTTATAGCTTTTCACTTCCGTCAGGAAATAGTCCAGGATTGCGTCTATTTCATGGTAACGGTCTTTCGTTACGATTAAGGTGAGAAAACCTGCCAGTTCATCGGCAATCCGCCCTTTAAATACGTTTTCCAGGACTTCCAGCTTCTCTTCCTTTAAAATCTTCGGATGGTTCATAAATTTTGCAAAATCCGTATTCTGCGCAAGCACCTTCCTGATTTCCGTAATTTCTTCCATGAAGACATCGACTTTTTCTTCTTCAACGGCCAGCTCAAATAAAGCTTCACCATATGTTTTTGAAATTAGCTTAGCCATGTGCTTTCACCTATTTCCTTCAATGTCTCATCAATCAAACTGTCGCGGACAGTAGCGTCGATGGAAGAATTTACTACTTTGCCTGCCATCATGGATGCAATCACAATCATTTCGCGTTTTACGTCATCCGCTGCCTTCTTCTTCTCCAGCTCGGCTTCCGTTCCTGCACGCTCAATAATGCGCGCTGCCTCCTCTTTTGCTTCCGCAATAATCCTGTTTTCATTGGCAAGGGCTTTTTTACGCGCTTCGCTTAAAATAGCTTCCGCCTCTTTTTCAATATTTTTAATTTTGGATTCATAATCTGCTTTCAGCTTCGCCGCATCTTCCATATCCCGAGCTGCGTCGTCCAATTCGCCTTTGATTTTGTCCTGCCTTTTCTGCATCATATCCCTTACCGGGTTAAACAGCATCTTGGACGCAATCAAAAACAGGGCGAATACAGCAATAATCATCAGAAATGCATCAGCTATCAACTGCAAATCCAAATCAAACAATCTGGGTTCCATTTGCCCCGCCGCCAAAATAAATCCCGCGCCTACTAATGTATTCAAGACGTGAGCCTCCTTTCCTAAAGCATTTTATCTTTTCCCCGAGGCTCCTTAAGGTACCAAAGGTTTTACGAACAAAAGCAGCATGGCAATCAAAAGACCGTACAGACCTGTCGTCTCAGCTACCGCCTGGCCTAAAAGCATCGTAGAAGTAACATCGGACTTAGCGCCCGGGTTCCTGCCTACTGCTGCTGCTGCATGCCCTGCAGCAATACCCTGGCCGACACCGGGGCCGATACCTGCGATAACCGCAAGGCCTGCTCCAATTGCTGAACATCCCAAAATAAAATTAGTGTTAAATTCCATGATTCGTTCCTCCTTGATTTTTCAATCTTTTTAAGAATTTTTCTTCTTCCTATTCCATATCCATATTCAATTTTTACACATTCCACAACAAGCCATTTTTCTGCCTTGCCATGCTAATCCGTAGTGCATGCATCCGTAATATATGTCATTGTCAGCATACAGAATACATAGGTTTGAATTGCCCCTGAGAACAAGTCAAAATACACATGGAGCGCAGCCGGCCAAACAATCGCTATCTTAGAGAGCAGCCCATAGACAAGCGCCATCATAACAACACCAGACAAAATATTCGCAAACAAACGCAGTGACAATGAAATCGGCACTGCAACGTCGCCAATTACATTAATCGGTGCCCAAATAGGCCACGGATCGCATAATCCCCGAATAACGCCCTTCACCTTCTGATGCTTAAACTTGTTAAAATGAATCGTTGCGAATGTCATAATACCGAGCGCAAAAGTCACTCCGTAATCTGCAGTCGGCGGACGCAGGCCAAACAAGCCGGAAATATTGCTAAGTAAGATAAAGATAAATATCGTACCGATATAATTGCGGAAGCCCACGGCAAATTTTCCCATAACTCCGCCTACCATATTATCCAGCATTTCTACCACCAGTTCCACGATGTTCTGAAATGTGCCCGGAACTTCGTCCGCATGCTTTACAGCCCGGTTAGCCGCAATGCAAAAACCGATGATGACAAGCATAACGATTAGCACGCACACATGCGTAGTTGTTATCCAGACAGTCTGCCCAAACAGTTCATATGAAAAAACTCCATGAACCATAAAGTCAATATCTGCAGCGGATAACAAAATCCCTTCTCCCATACCCTCACCTCCTTATCCATGATCTCTATAAAATTTAATACATATTTTATGAGTAAACGGCTGTAAATAAGCCGCTACTTTCAAACCCATCAACCCTAAAAATGCCGAAAGCGGATTGGCAAACCCACTTATCATCACGAATCCCATCGAGGCCACAATCGCCAGATAACGGATAATATTATATTTGGTCATCATTTTTACTGCGGTAGCGCCTGCAAAATCAAGCGACCTGTCTAATGCCCACCACATATGGATTCCCGCAGCCGTTGCTAAAAATATACCTATCCACAGCCCTATGCTATACCCTATTTTATCGTTCACCGGCCAGACTCCTACCGCCTGACAGGCAATCCCCCAAAAAAAGATACCTAAGGACAGTTCCAATAAAGTCTTATCTACCTTTCCCGCCTTGTTCCCGCCTGCCTCCTGTTCTTCCGGAAGCATCTGCTTTTCTTCCATGTGCAGTATCCCTTTCGCTCTTCATAGTGTAAATCCTTCTTGCAAATACAAAGACATTGCGGAAACCGGCTAAAGCCCCTACAAAAAACAAAAGGACCATCCAGAATGAAGTATCGAATTTCCTGTCTATATATATCCCGATAAAAGAGCAAAGAAAAATAGGTACCAGCATATTAATCCCAAACTGGGTAATCATCGTTAGGGCGTGATAAACATTCTTCCTATACCGCACTTCATCCTCCATCCGCAAAGCCTGCAACGCTGAAAATAGTCCACGGATATAATTATAACCACTTTTTGGTTTAATGTCTAGCAAATAGATGTCAAAAATTATAGTTGCAATTGACTTTTCCCTTCCCAAATAGTAATATTTAGGCATATAGTACCATTTTTTCTATTATCATCCACTAAGGCCTGCGGCAGCGAGGAAAAAATATGAATTATCCCACCCTTTACAGAAAACGAATTATGCCCGATGAATGCGTTTATTTAAAAGATGACGTTATCCTAAAATGCAACGAAGATATTATCCTGACCAAATGGAACGCCCTCCGCCCCAAAAAAGAACTGCATCATGGCTATTCCTGCTATTTTCTGAAAGAAGGGCTGAAATTAAGCAAATTTTACCGTAACGACGACTCCCTGCTCTATTGGTATTGCGATATAGTAGAATATGAATACCGCCCGGAAGATAATTCCTTAACATCCCTTGATTTGCTGGCAGATGTTATCATATGCCCCGACGGGTTTGTAAAAGTGATTGATTTGGACGAGCTTGCCATCGCAATGGATAAAGGCACTTTATCGGAAGAACTCCTCAAAAAATGCCTGTTCCGTCTCAATAAGCTGCTTCAGATTATCTACCGCGGCGATTTCCTTCTTCTTCAAAAATATATTGATGAAGCAGAAAGCGCCATTGATATTAACGGATAAGATTCGGGTGTCAAAAAGTTGACCGGACAATACCGTCCGGCAAGCTTCTTGACACCCGAATCTTATCCGTTTAATAAAATATATGTCCCCCTATCTGTATCCCGTTCAATCCCTCAATCGGTGTACGGAAATAGACACAGTTGCCTACATTGGTATTTCCTTTCATCGCTTCATCTGCCGCCTGATAACAGCTCGCCGTTGCCGCCCCTCCGGCCAAGGCCGCAGCCAGCCTTCCGCTTGCTACCGGCGAAAACTGTCCCCCTTGGTAAATTACGCCCACTACGGAATCCGGGTACACCGAACTAAGCACCCGGTTAATCACCACAGCCCCTACTGCTACCTGTCCGGCAAAGCTTTCCCCGCCGGCCTCACAATATATCAAATTCGCGAGAAGGTAACGGTCGCCTTCCGCAAAATTCACTTCCGATATATCGCGCCACGACGATTGGGCTGCCAACTGGGACAAGCGAATCTCTTCTGCCAGTTTTTCCTGAAGTTCTTTGATGCTCTCTTCCTGCTCGATTAACTGCTGCTCATAGGCAAGCGCCTCCGACTCTGCCTGTGAGATTTCATTCTTTTTCCCTGCAACGCTGGTGGAAGTCTTGCTTACCAGACCGGATACGCAGCTTTTTTCCACCTCTACCTGCGCCCTGTAATCATCCAGTTCTTTCTTCTCATCTTCCAGTTTTGCCTCTGCCAGGGCAATCAGCTCTTTGGTCTGCTGATATTCTTCCAGTTTCTTACGGTCATATTCGGAAAGCTGTTCGATGTAGTCGCTGCGGTTTATCAAATCCGAAAAGCTTGCCGAGGAAAAAAGCATTTCCAGCATAATATAATCCTGCGTCTCATAAATAAACTGAATCCGCTTTTTCATACATTCATATTGCCATTCTTCGGTAGCTTTCGCCTCTGCCAGTTCTGCCTTTGTCGTCTCGATTTCCGCCTCTTTTTCTGTAATCATCCGTTCCAGCTCTTCCAGTTTATTGCTTACTTCCTGAAGCTGGTTATTCAGTGTATTCAACTGCCCTTGCAGCGCCTCTTTTTCTTTATTCAGGTTCTGCAGTTCATCTTTTGTCTGCCCCAGTTCAGCTTCTGTTTTCTTCTTCTCGTCCTCCGCTTCCTGCAGCTTCTTTCTGGTAGCCTCCGTGGCGCATACTTTTCCCCCATTCCAATCAGGGAATCCCCATGCCAGCAGCGCTGCTGCCAACACCATTGCCACCACACATTTTCCTGTATGCTTCATTCGTCCTACCTGCCTTGTATCCGCTCATTGCCGCTCCGCTTCCCTTCATCTTTTACGGCATGCGTCTTTCTCACATGTCCAATACTACTTTACGCCCGGTTTTCTGGTACTGGTAGTATCTTACCCCTGCTGCATCCAGCATTCTTTTGGATGCTTTCGTGGCAGGAGAGTCTGCATATTTGTCGCTGTCATATACTATCGTTTTAATCCCCGCCTGAATAATTGCCTTCGCACATTCATTGCAAGGGAATAAGGATACATATATCTTTGCCCCTTCCAGGCTGCCTCCCCGATAGTTCAATATGGCGTTCAATTCGCTATGGGTCACATATGCGTATTTATTATCGCCCAAATCCCCTTCCCTGGCCCAGGGAAATTCGTCATCCGAACACCCAGCCGGAAATCCGTTATAACCCATAGATAGAATTTTATTATCCTGACTGACAATACAAGCCCCCACTTGCGTATGCGGATCCTTGGAGCGCATACCAGACAGCACCGACACCCCCATAAAATACTCATCCCAAGAAATATAATCCTGCCGTTTCATATGCCACCTGCTATCCTTTTATTTCGTGCCGAATATCCTATCCCCGGCATCCCCTAATCCCGGAACGATATATCCGTGGTCGTTCAGTTTCTCATCCAGGGCGCCGATATACATATCTACATCAGGGTGTTCTTTTTTCATGCGTTCTACGCCTTCAGGCGCAGCAATGATGCACATAAAATGTATATTTTTGCACCCTTTGTCTTTCAACATCTGTATCGCAGCCACAGAAGACCCCCCTGTTGCCAGCATAGGGTCCACAACAAAGACTTCCCGCTCCGCACAGTCTGCCGGAAGCTTGCAATAATATTCTACAGGTTCCAATGTATCCGGATCCCTGTACAAACCGATATGCCCTATTTTTGCAGCAGGTATAAGCTGAAGAACGCCGTCCACCATCCCCAAACCAGCCCGAAGGATTGGAACAATCGCCATCTTTTTCCCTTTCAGTGCCATTACTGTAGCTTCACAGATAGGCGTTTCAATCTGAACCTCGGAAAGCTGTAAATCCCTCGTGGCCTCATAGCAGATTAACATCGCAATTTCTCCGATGGTCTGCCTGAAATCCTTGGTTCCCGTCTGTTTTCTCCTGATATACCCAATCTTATGCTGAATTAGCGGATGATCCATGATGATTACTTTTGACATTCTTCTACCTCACTTTCGTCTTATGCTTCTTTTATTTCATACTTTCTTCTTCTAATGCAGTGATTTTTTCCACTCTCCGGCAATGCTTTTCCTCTCCCGGGAATGCCGTATCCAAAAATGTCTCTACGATTCCCAAAGCCAAATTTGTTCCCACAATCCCTGCCCCAAGGGCAAGTACATTGGCATCGTTATGTTCCCTTGTCAATCTGGCGGAAACCGTATCGGAGCATAAAGCGCAGCGGATGCCCTTTACCTTATTTGCGGTAATGGATATGCCTATCCCTGTCGTGCAGACCACAATCCCTCTGTCGCATTCGCCTTTTGCCACTGCCTTTGCCGCCGCCATTCCGAACTCCGGATAGTCACAAGGCGCAGTATCCATACAACCAAAATCTTTATATGCGATTCCTCTTTCCTCCAAATATTTAATAATTTCCTGTTTCAGTCCAAATCCGCCGTGGTCGCAGCCCAATGCAATGTTCATTTTCTCTTCCTCCTGTCTTGCCATCCAATAGTTTGCCAATCATACCCTCTCCATATGATGCCCTGCCGCTTTTAACAGCCTGTTCATAATCGCCTGTCCGATTCCGCCGGCCTTTGCCGATTCTTCAAAAGATTCGGAATATATCACGTCTACCCCCTCATCGTCAAATTCCCGCAGAATACGGTACAATGCACTCGCAATGGTATCTTCTTTTTCCCGGCTGCCCGCGCTTTTTACTACATCCGCCCGATAAAAGGCTATCGTGTCATCCGTGCCTATTACCCCTACCTTTTTCCCTTTTTCTTCCATCTCCCGGCTTTTTTGGTTGATTGCTTCAATCACATTTTCCCGGCTGCCGCTGATAATCGTCAATTCCCCTTTCGGCGCATAATGTTTGTACTTCATCCCGGGTGCCTTAGGGGCTTGTCCTACATCATCGTCTAAAATCGTTTTATCCGTTTCCACATACCCTAAAACCTTTTCCAGCATTTCCTTTGTAATATAACCGGGGCGAAGGATTACCGGAACCGTCTCCGTCAAATCCACAATTGTCGATTCCAACCCGATGGCTATCCTGCCGCCATCAATAATCATATCTATCCTGCCGCCCAAATCTTCTGTTACATACTTTGCCAAAGTAGGGCTCGGCTTCCCAGACGTATTGGCGCTGGGGGCTGCTACGTATCCTCCTGCTGCCCCGATAAAAGCCAGCGCCGTTTTATGCCCCGGCATTCTGACCGCTACCGTGTCCAAACCTCCGGTAGTCGCATAAGGCACCTTGTCTGATTTCCGCAAAATCATTGTAAGAGGTCCCGGCCAAAAAGCATCCGCCAGTTTTAAGGCCGCTTCCGGCACTTCCTTTACAATAGGATATATATCTTCCAACCTACAGATATGCACTATCAAAGGATTATCCGAAGGCCGCCCTTTCGCCCGGTATATTTTCCCTGCGGCTGCTTCATCCAAAGCGTTTCCGCCAAGGCCGTAGACCGTTTCCGTAGGAAACGCCACCAGGCCGCCCTTTTTTATAACTTCCCCGGCCTCATCCAAAGCGCTTTTATCTAAATTTTCTTCCTTCATCGGAACAATTTTTGTTTCCATTCAAATTCACCTTATATAGTATACCATATCTTTTATTTTTTGTCTCTACTTCCTAACCGCTACCGCATGGAAGATTCCGTCGTATTCAAATACTGCATAATCCCCATATAGACTGCCCATGCCGCCTTCTCCTGATAAGCTTCGGAATTTAGTTTTTCTTCCTCCGTCCGGTTAGAAAGGAACCCGCATTCTACAATCACAATAGGACAGGACGTCTTTTTCAAAAGGTAATAGCTGTCATTCGCTTTTGCCTCCCTTTTATTCTCCCCATCCACAGTGATGACAAAGCGCTTTTGAATCAACTCCGCAAGCCGCTTCCCTGTCACACTTCCTTTATAATAAAAGACTTGGGCTCCGTGGACATATTCTTCATGATAGCTGTTCTGATGGATACTCACCACAATTTGGGGATGCGCCTCCTCAATAACCGCAATCCGCCGCTTCATATCCTGCACTTTTTTGTTGGAAGCCCCTTCGTCATACAGGCCATTATCGTCCGTCCTCGTCATAATAACCTTTACCCCATCCAACTCAAGAAATTTTTTTACTTTTTCCGCAATCTTCAGGTTAATATCTTTTTCCAAAGAACCATTCACGCCTACCTTCCCAGGGTCGGCGCCTCCGTGACCGGCATCAATCACCACACATAATTCCCTTTCTCTTATATCCCTGCTACCTTCCCCTGCCCCTCTTCCTTCCGTCACTTTGCCCGAGTTAACATAAGCGGCTCCTTCCCCTGCCACGAAGTACATAGACACGAGAAGAATCGCCGCCATAATTATCCTTAAAACCTTACCCTGCTTTTCCTCTATCATTTTTCTACCGCTCTGTTTCTTCTATTATTAAAACTTATGAAACAGTATACGGAAAAATGAGCCTAACCTTACTGGTTCAAATAATTTCCAATCACATCCCAAATCGATGGCTTCTCAAATCCCAGCTTCCATGATGCCACTCCGGCAATATGATACTTCTCCATAATATTCAGCTTCGCTTCTATAGAATGTTCGTCCTCTAACCAAACCTGATAGAACACTCCGCCTTCCTGGATTTCCCCATAATTTTGGCAGGTGGTTTCATCCCACCGCACTTCTATATTATGATTTGACACAAACTGCTCCGCCATTTCCATCCCTACCGCTTCGCTTGTTAGGTTCGCCCCTTCGCTTTTCCATATGCGGGTATAGAACGGCACAGCATTAATCACCTTTTCCGCCGGAACTTGTTCCACAGTCTTGCGTATCCCGTCTTCCACAAAGCCGATAGACGCCACGCTCCCTGCCTCCGGGCTGCCGTTATAATGCTCATCATATCCCATAATAATCACATAATCCGCAAATACCCCTTGTTCCCCTCGATTATAATGGTCTGTATATCCCATCGGCACATAATTGTCCACCGAAAGCACAATTCCGTTTTCCCTGCACAGGACGGATAATTCACGGATAAACTGTATAAAATGTTCCCCCGTATCCTGGCTCAACCCCTCAAAGTCAATATTAATGCCGTCCAAATCATACTCAAGCGCTGTCTGTACCAACTTGTCTATAAGGTATGCCCTTTTGCTCGTATAAGACAGCACCTCATAAGTATCTACATCCGGATTAGAAAAATTATCAATCAGCCCCCATACTTCCAATCCCATACTATGGGCTTTCTCCACGTAGGCTTTTGATGCAAAACTGGAAAAATCCCCTGCGTTATTGGTAAGGGCAAACCATGTGGGAGATATTACATTGACGCCCTCCGTCTTTTCCAGCACGGAAACCAGCGTATCATTTCCGGCCGTTCCTGCCACCGCATGCCATGCCAGATTTATTTTATACGGTCTTGAAATACTGGTAAATTCAGGGTTTAGGAAAGACTGCCCACCTACATTTGCAGATGCATCCCCTTCCTGCGGCTGCGCCTCAATCTCCAGGCTGCTCCCGCCTCCTTTTTCCAACCGCTTATTCTCCACATAACCGATAAAAGCATCCCCTGTTTTGACTTTACTCCAGTTCTCCATTTCTTCTAAAACAGTCACGCTATCGCCTTGAACCACCTCCGTAAGGATAGGGCTTTTCACCCCACCCTGATACCGCACTGCCGTATCTTTGGCAATATAGGCTTCCTCCCCCTTCCCGGTATATTCTTTTGTATAAACCTGCATTCGGTTCGGCCCGGTAAATGTCCGGTAGGAGAAATCCGTAAACAGCTTTACATAATCTGCCGCTATATAAAGGGTTTCCCCGCTGCCATCCGCTGACGGCGCATATCTGGCAATCGGAACCCCCATTTCTGCCCCATTGTCCTTCGTTGTATAGGCAGAGGAACCGATTACTGTCCTGACCGTATCCCTTGGCAGGGTATACAGCAGCAATTGCTCATTCTCATCTACATAGAATCTGTCATTCAGATATTTGTGAACCGTTGCCAAATCAAAGTAATACGCGCCATCCATCAATCTGGCCGATTCCTCAATCAACTCATCCCCAAGCACGATAGCCACTTCATCCAAACTTCTTATCGAAAAATATTCCTCCAAATCCGCCCGTTCTTTGGAATACGAATATTTGTCCATCAATTTTACGCCAACACTAATTGCAACTATAAATATAATAAGGACGATTGCAATTATTACCGGAATTACTCTTTTCTTCATTTATCCAGCTCCCTTCCAATCGTCCTTTATTATAGCAAACTATTTAAATACCGTCATTACTTAATTTGACTTTTTCTTTCTTTTTTTGACAGCATGCCCTTTGCCGCTCAGGGGGGTCTTCCTTTTTCCGGTTACTGCATGCTGCCGCTTACTTATCCGCAGAGAAATGCCATCGCTTTCAGTTACCCAAAAGAAGATATGTGATATATTTCTTCCTTAAAATTATATTTTCCGATAACATGACAATACTAAACAGTGTGCAAAAAAACAGAATGCCCGGACACGTATCCAATACAACACTAAAAATAAAATTACCTTTTTTTACAAAAAATATTCGTGGATTTGAATTATAATAACGTGAAATCATTTGGGAAATTTTATTTTATGAACAAGCACATAAGCTTGTAAGACTCCTCCCATACTAACTTGGGGAGAAAAGATTAAAATACAATGAAAAAATCTATTGGACTGCCATGCCTCCTTCCGCTACAGATTGTCCGGAAGCATTCCGTGGAACCAATTATATCAAACACTTCCACTTTTTTCAAGGAAATTTAAAAAAAATGTCGAATTTTTATAAATTTTTTTTAAACAGTAGCGGATTTCTATTGACTTAAATTTATGAAAAGTATAATATACTTTTAACTGTAAAGCATTATCTTTCGGGATAATTTGGTTCAGGTTAGTCACAATATAACAAAGTGGCAGTATCTTAATAGTAAGGATGTGATAACATGAAAATTGAAAAAGTAAATGACCATCAGATTCGCTGTACACTTACCAGAGAAGATTTGGCCGACCGTGAATTAAAAATCAGTGAACTTGCATACGGAACGGAAAAAGCAAAAAACCTGTTTCGGGACATGATGCAACAAGCATCTTTTGAATTTGGTTTTGAAGCCGAGGATATTCCGTTGATGATAGAAGCCATTCCTCTTAATTCAGAATGTATTGTACTCATAATTACCAAAGTTGAGGATCCGGAAGAGCTGGATACACGTTTCTCCAAGTTCGCACCTTCCGTTCACGATTCGGACGGAGATTTGGACGAAATGATTGACAGCCTTTCCGAAGGGGCTGACGACGTACTGGATTTATTTAAGAAAATTCACGAAGGCAAATTTGCAGACACTTTGGATAAAACCACTGCCGATTCTACCCAAAAGGAAAAACCGGCCAAAAAAAGTACCGGAAAGCAAGAAAAAAACGCTACTCAGGAGCAGGAGCTTGTAAGGATTTTCTCCTTCGATTCCATCCGCACCGTAGCGAGGATTTCCCATATCCTTGCCGGATGTTACAGCGAAAACAATTCGTTATATAAAAATGAAAATGCACACAAATATATCCTTGTTGTTTCCAAAGGGGGGCATTCCCCTGCCGAATTTAATAAGGTATGTAACATCTTGTCCGAATATGGGCAGATAGAGAAATATGTTCCCGCCGGGGAAGCTTATTTGGAAGAGCATTTTAACCCAATCATAAAAGAAAATGCACTTCAATCGCTTTGCCGTATTTAGCATGGGCAAACCAGATAACCATAACGGAGCCGCATCGGATTCTTTCCGGCGGCTCCGTTTTTTATGGGCAGCATCCGAACCCTGTTAGCCATATCTGGCAAAATGCTAGTCTGCTTTTACCCCATCTGTCTTATAAATAAATTTTACACTCCCTTCCATGCCTTCCGGCAGTCCGCTGAATGTATTGTAACCGCTTCCAATCGCTTTCAATGCATCAACCCTATCCAGTACGGTTTGCACATTATCGCCGAACAAATCTGTCAGCTTACGGATTCCTTCTTCATCAAAACGTATCATACCGTCCTTCAGTTCCAGCGCCCCATCATCCAACTCTACAGTTCCTTCTTTCAAATCCCTTACTCCATCATCCAGCTCTACAGCTCCTTCTTTCAGCTCCTTTACACCGTTCTCCAATTCTATCGTTCCATCCTTCAGTTCCCCCGCACCGTTATCCAGTTTTCCGGCGCCCTCCTGCAGCTCATCAACGCCTCCATTCAATTCTTTTGTTCCATCATCCAGTTTCCCGGCCCCTTCCTTCAATGCGGCTGCACCTTCATCCAATTTTCCGGCGCCTTCCTGCAGCAAGCCGGTTCCCTCTTTCAACTCCGATGTTCCGGCTTTCAGTGTGCCGATACCACCATTTAAAGCCTCTGCACCGGCTTCCAGCGTCTTTGTTCCCTCTACTGCTGCCGTCGTTCCGGCTTTCAACTCTGCTGCACCTGTTGCCAATGCAGGAACCCCGGTCTGGGCATCATTTAGCATCAACAATGCCTGATATAAAGAGCCTATCCCCATTTCCAATGCCTGGGCCCCTGTTTTTAAATTAGCCGAAGCTGTCTTTATATAAGTAATGTATGCCGCCTGCGACGCCTCCTGCATATCCCCGAATTGCCCGGAGCCCATATAGTCCTGCGTCAATTGGGCAATAATTTGCTGCGCCGTCTGGGCCTGTGCCTGTGCTGCCGCCAATTGGGCCTGCGCTTCCGCTACCTGATTCCCTGCATCCCGATAAGCTGCCGCCGCTTGCTGTACAGCCTCCGCCGATACAGTCTGCACCGCCGCTTCCGCCGTCGTTTCCACCGGTTCCACACAATACCCTGTCACCAAACCGCTAACGGTCGTCTGCGCTATTTTTCCTTCCGCCTCCACATTTACCGTCACTGTCTCCGTCACCGGTTCACATGCTGTGTTAAGGGCATTTTCCGCCTCCTGCTGTTGCTGCAAAGCCTGCGCCAATACCGCCTGCGCCTGCGCTTCTTTTGCTTCCGCATCCGCAGCCAATTGCTGCAACAGTTGTATCTTCCCATTGATGTCGGCCTCATATACCGCAAAATATTGATTCAGCAAATTATCCAAACCGGTCGCTCCTTCTGCCAGCGATTGGCTGCCGTCTAAAAGCCCCATTGTTCCATCCGTTCCCTGGCAGGCGCCTACCATCCCGCCGATTGCCGTATCCACTGACATAAGCCCCTGTTGGATTTGGGCTGCTCCCGCGTCCAATGCAAGGCTTCCGCTGGCAAGTGCTTTTGTTCCTTCCGCCAGCGTCTTGCCCCCTGCTTCCAGTTCAGCGGCCCCGCCGTCCAGTTTCCCGGCGCCTGCATTCAATATCCCCGATTTTTCATTTAATTCACGGGTTCCCTCTTTTAACGTATCTGCCCCTTCTTTCAATTCTCCGCTTCCCTCTGACAGCTTCCCGCTTCCGTCTTTTAACTTGGCCACGCCATCTTTTAATCCAGAGGTTCCATCTTTTAATTCAAACGTTCCATCCTTCAGTTTCCCCGATCCTTCCTGCAGCTGCGTCACGCCATCTTTCAGCTTTTCTGTACCATCTTTTAATTTCTCCGCGCCATCCCTTAACTCGCCGGTTCCCTCTTTCAAATCGGAAGTGCCATCCTTCAATTCTTCCGTTGCCGACTGCAAGTCTTCCATCGAATCATTAATATCATCCAAATCAATGGAATCCGTTAAACTAATGTCGGAAAGCACATCGCTCATAGCCATTGTCATTGTCATCGCCAGATTAAAATCCACTGTATCCGCAGAAACTTCAATATATTCCGGAATATTTATTTCATCCAGCTCTTTCCGCTTCTCCTCATCGTCGATTTCATCCTTCAGCCCCTCAATGTCCAAACTATCCCTTAACCCCGGAAAAGCCACACCCACCACCAAGTGGTTATCGCCTTCCGAAATCAATTTCCCGTTCGTTACTTCAATATTGGAAAACCTGTCGGAAGGAAGCACCATACCGGAAATCATGGTAAACGGCACATAAATTTCCTCTTCGCTGCCATTAATCTCCACTGTCTTTTTTTCTTTATTCTCATAGTCGAACCGGATGGTCACTTTTCCGCTTTTCCCTGCCAATTCTTCCGGGGATATTTCTTTCCCGTCCAACCTATAAGAAATCTTTACATCCACCGGCAATTCCTGTTCCGCCGTTCCCTGATAATAGATATCCGAGCCGTCCGCATTCCACGTTAAGCTCCCGTCCGCGCCCGCTGTGTACTCCTCGTATCCTTTAACATTCTCAATGTCTTTTAAGTTGCTGACATCCGTTAGGCTGCTGCTGCCCTCCCCGTTCTTCATCCAGTTGCTGACAATCACCTTATTTATGCTGCCTTTGGCATCGGCAAGGACATATACTGTTTCTTCTTTCCCTGATTCACTGCTATGGGATGCTTTTACTTGCCCGTCCAATGCCTGCACTAATATTTCTTCTTCCTTCCCTAAGTCTGCCGCCCCGGCGTTCGCAGGCACAGCTTCCTTTCCGCCGCTGCCACAAGCCGTCAGCGAAAGTGTCAACGTTCCTACTAACACAAGACTGAGAGCCCGGCTGAACGTCCGGCCGGCTGCATGGCCGGTTGTACGGTTGGTTGCCTGACCGATTGCACGGTTGGTTATCTGGTCGGTTACACGGTTGTTTTCCTTACCGGTCGCCCTTTTCCATCCCTTATTTTCCAATCTATATTTACTATCATACTTCGTGTTTCTTTTCATATTAACCTCCATTCCGGAGCGTTTACGCGACGCAGGGCTGATTTGTGACGCTCCGGCACAAATAGCCATGTGATAAAATCAACTATCGAGCTGATTTTTCACACTACAGCTCCTCCTTCTATTTCCTTTGCCTTCCTGTTTCTCCTTTTTCCTCCAAATGAACTTACCATAATCAATTTATCGAATATCATAAACATGGACGGCAAAATAAAAATTACGCTAAACATACTGACAATTGCCCCTCTCGCCATCAATGTACAAAGTGAACTAATCATATCAATGTTGGAATACAAGCCGACCCCAAAAGTTGCAGCAAAAAATGTCAAGGCGCTGACTACAATGGATTTTGCGCTGGTCTGGCAGGCAATAGCCACCGCTTCCCTTTTTCCTGCCCCTGCATCCCGTTCCCTCCGGTATCTGGTCGTCATCAATATTGCATAGTCTACCGTTGCACCAAGTTGTATTGTGCCTATCACCACCGAGGCGATAAAGGGAATGGCTGTTCCGGTATAAAAAGGGATTCCCATATTTACAAAAATCGCCCCTTCGATAACCGCTACCAGAATCACCGGCAGGGAAATTGATTTAAATACAATCATTATGATAATAAAAATCACCCCGATAGACACCACGCTCACCGTTTTAAAGTCTTTATCCGTAATCCGTATCAAGTCTTTAGTACAAGGCGCTTCTCCTACCAGCATCCCTTTGGCATCGTACGATTTGCATATTTTATCCAGATCATCGCATTGCACATTGACCTCTTCCGAAGCCACTTTATATTTGGAACCGACCAGCAGCAGCTGCCAATTCTCGTTGCTCAAAGCTTCCTTCAATTCATCCGGCACCATCTCTTCCGGCAATGCCGCCCCCTTTACCGCATTCAGCCCCAATATCCAACTGATGCCCGGCACTTTTTTCATCTCCTCGCTCATATGCTTCACATCTTTGGAAGATAAATCAGCGCTTACCAGCAACATATGGGTAGCGTTCATATCAAATTCTTCCTCTAATTTTGCATTGGCCCTAATACTCTGCAAATCTTTCGGCAAGGTTTCATCCAAATTGTAGTAAACCTTTGCATTCCGGTACCCATACAGCGCCGGTAAAAGAAAAACCACAAAGAGGAAAGCAAAAATTGCAAAATGCCCTGTCACAAACTGCCCGATATGGTTCATATCCGGAATCAACGCCTTGTGCTTCGTCTTTTCCAACGGTTTATCCAGTACGAGAATCAGCGATGGAAGCACCGTCACACAAGCCGTTACTCCAAGCACAACGCCCTTTGCCATTACCAGCCCCAAATCCATGCCCAAAGTAAAACTCATAAAGCAAAGGGCGATAAAACCTGCCACTGTAGTAATCGAACTCCCCACCACCGAAGAGAGGGTTTCCCCGATAGCCCTTGCCATCGCTTCTTTTCTCCCCTCACAGTTCCCCTGCTGTTCCTGATAACTGTGCCAGAGGAAAATGGAATAATCCATCGTTACACCCAGTTGCAGCACAGCGCTCAACGCTTTTGTTATATAAGAAATCTCCCCAAAAATAATATTGCTCCCCAGATTATAGGCGATTGCCATCCCGATGCTGATAAGGAAGACAAAGGATACCAGATAAGAATCCATCGCCAGCGACAAAACGATGCAGGTTAGCACAACCGCAATACATACATAAATGGGCGCTTCCCTTTCGGACAGGTTCTTGGTATCCGTAACCACCGCCGACATGCCGCTCAAAAAACAGCTCTTTCCCGCAATCCCCCTAATCTCCTCAATGGCGTCCATAGTGGAGTCCGCCGATGTCGTTTCGTCAAAAATAATTATCATCAGCGTACAGTCACCGCTGTTAAAAGCTGTATATAAGTCTTCCGGCAGCAGCTCCATCGGCACCGATATATCCATCGCCGTATCGTACCAGATGACTTTCTCCACATGATTCACCGTTTCGATTTTTTCTTTTAAGGCCGCCGTTTCTTTCGGCTTCATCCCCTCCACCATAAACATGGAAAACGCACCTGTTCCAAATTCTTCCACCAGAATATCCTGCCCCACCATTGTTTCAATGTCTTTCGGCAAATAAGAAAGGATATCATAATTTACCCTCGTTCCCACATAGCCGAAAAAAGACGGAATAAGCAGCACAAAACTGATGATAAGAATCGGTATCCTCATTCCCACTACCCATTTCCCAAAGTTTTTCATATCTTACCTCCTGACTGACTATCAGTATATAATATCAATATGACCATCGGTCATTTTTGTTATATATGGTATATCACGAAAATGACCGATGGTCAATATGTTTTTGGGATTTTATAGAAAGTTTATGATTTCCGGTTCCGCTTCCGGTTTCTTATTGCTTTTCTTATAAGTCCATCCTATAATGTACGTACTTCTTTCAACAGCGGAAATCGTAAAACCGATAAACTTACCGGATATTTTCCGGCAATATTTCCTCACCTCAAAGCTTCATAGAAGCTGCATTTTTCATTTCTATTTAAGCCGTCCAAAAGCGGCATGGAGAGTTGCTATGGGAAAAATAGATAATAATAAAAAACAAAAAGAAGATGCCCTTTTAAATACTGCTTTCGACCTATTTACCAGGCAGGGGATACACAAAACTTCCATCTCCGATATTGTCAATCAAGCCGGAGTTGCCAAAGGGACTTTTTATTTGTATTTTAAAGACAAATATGATATACGGAATAAACTGATTGCGAAAAAAGCCAGCCAGGTCTTCCGGGCTGCCGATGACGCACTGCATCGGACAGATATCTCCTGTCTGGAGGATCAGGTCATATTCCTGATTGACAACATTATCGACCAACTGACAGAAAATAAATCTTTATTGAATTTTATCTCCAAAAATCTAAGCTGGGGGGTTTTTAAAAACGAATTGCTTTATTCCGGCGCTGCCGATATCAATTTTTACAATATTTACTCTTCTATTTTCGAGCATTCCGGAAAAACTTATAAAAATCCTGAGATTCTTGTATTTATGATAATAGAACTGGTAAATTCCACATGTTTTAGCTGTATCTTATATGAAGACCCGGTGCCTGTGAAAGAACTGAAGCCTTATCTTTATGAATCAATTAAACAGTTGATGCAAAGCATGGAAGCCAGGTAGGGAAACGCCCTCCCCTTCTACCCGCCAAAAGGCGCCCATACCGCAAAACCACTGCTCCCTTTTCAATCGAGCAGAGAAGACTCCTTCCCCTACTCGCTACTCGCCGCGAGCCCCGTGCGCCCCATAGAGACGTATTTCCTCCGCACGGGGCTGCGCATTATAAACGGCAGCGGCATGTCTTATCCACATACCGCTGCCGGATACCGCCCGGGTAATCTGTGAGAATACCCGGATTTCCTCATTTTTATCCTGTTTTTATATCGTTTTATACTGTTTTTATACTGCTGCAATTTTCTCCATCAGCACATCCGCATCCAATCCATGCACCATAGCTGCTTCTTCCAAAGTTTCACCTTGCGCAGAAGGGCATCCAAGACAGTGCATCCCAATCTCCATAAGTACCGGAGCGATATCCGGGTTTATCCTCAACGCCTCGCCGATGGTTGTATTTTTAGTAATCTCTGCCATATAAAAACCTCCTTTTGTGTGGAATATTTCCATATATTTCAACGGAAAAACTGATATCAGTATAATACTTTCTCCGTTTTGTTTCAAGCCATTCCTGATTCTTCATAAATTTCACAAAAATTTAATAACAAAAATGCCGAAAACATACCGTTTGTACAGAAAAAAGTACACTTCGTTGCTTGACGTTATAAGCCACTTAATACTATAATGAGGATACAGAATTAGTCTTACGGCTTGGCCTTTGTCAAGCTGCAATGGATTAGTGCTTTTAAACCACTTAACCAAAATAATTTAATTAATAGGAGGGCTTATTCAAAATGAGACCAGAATGGAAAGATTTTGTAGGCGGCAAATGGGAAAATGAAGTCAATGTACGTGATTTCATCCAGAGGAACTATCATCCTTATGACGGAGATGAATCCTTCTTAGCCGGCGCTACACAGAACACAAAAGATTTATGGGCTATGGTACTTGATTTGCAGAAAAAAGAACGTGAGGCAGGCGGTGTCCTTGATATGGACACAAAAGTAGTTTCCACTATTACATCCCACGGCCCGGGTTATCTGGACAAGAGCAAAGAGACAATCGTAGGCTTCCAGACAGACGCACCTTTCAAACGTTCCTTGCAGCCTTACGGCGGTATCCGTATGGCAGAAAAAGCTTGCTCTGACAACGGCTACGAAGTAGACCCTGAAATCAGCGAATTTTTCTCCACACACAGGAAAACACATAATGCAGGCTGCTTCGATGCATACAATGCTGAAATGAGGGCTTGCCGTTCCGCACATATCATTACAGGTCTTCCGGATGCTTATGGCCGCGGACGTATCATCGGCGACTACAGACGTGTTGCCCTTTATGGTATCGATTACCTGATTCAGGACAAACAAGCACAGAAAGATTCCACAGGACGCGTTATGACTGACGAAGTAATCCGTCTTCGTGAAGAAATCTCCGAGCAGATTGTTGCATTGAAATTAATGAAAGAAATGGCTGCTTCTTATGGATGCGATATTTCCAAACCGTCCACTAACGTAAAAGAAGCAATCCAGGCTACTTATTTCGGATATCTTTGCTCGGTAAAAGAGCAGAACGGCGCTGCTATGTCACTCGGCCGTACTTCTACGTTTATTGACTGCTTCGCTGAAAGGGATTTGGCAAACGGAACCTTCACAGAAGAGCAGATTCAGGAATTCGTTGACCACTTCATTATGAAATTACGTTGCGTAAAATTCGCACGTACACCGGAATACAACCAGATTTTCGCTGGCGACCCGGTTTGGGTAACAGAATCTTTGGGCGGCGTTGGCGTAGATGGACGTCATATGGTAACAAAGACTTCATTCCGTTATCTGCACACATTGACAAACTTAGGTCCTTCTCCGGAGCCGAACTTAACTGTTCTCTGGTCTACAAGGCTTCCTGAAAACTGGAAGAGATATTGTGCTAAGATGTCTATCCAGACTTCTTCCATCCAGTATGAAAACGACGACCTCATGAGAGTAACACACGGCGACGACTATGGTATCGCATGCTGCGTATCTTCCATGGTAATCGGTAAAGAAATGCAGTTCTTCGGCGCACGTGCAAACCTTGCAAAATGTCTGCTTTACGCTTTGAACGGCGGTGTAGACGAAGTAACAAAGAAACAGGTTGGACCGAAATACCGCTCCATCGAAGGCGATGTCCTTGACTTTAACGATGTATGGGATAAATTCATCGACATGATGGAATGGCAGGCAGACGTATATGTAAATACGCTGAACATCATCCACTACATGCATGACAAATACTGCTATGAAAGAGCTGAGATGGCACTTCATGACAGAGACGTAAAACGTTATTTCGCAACAGGTGTTGCAGGGCTTTCTATCGTAGCAGACTCCCTGTCAGCTATCAAATATGCAAAAGTTGAAGTTGTAAGAGATGACGACGGTATTATCGTTGACTTCAAGACAACCGGCGAGTTCCCGAAATACGGCAATGATGATGACCGTGTTGACTCCATTGCACAGGAAGTTGTACACAGATTCATGACCGCTATCAGGAGACACCACACCTACAGGAATGGTATCCCTACCACTTCCATCCTTACCATTACATCCAACGTAACTTATGGTAAGGCTACAGGCAACACACCTGACGGACGTAAGAAAGGACAGCCTTTTGCACCCGGCGCTAACCCGATGCACGGACGCGATACCCACGGTGCAGTAGCATCCCTGTCTTCCGTATCCAAACTGCCTTTCAAAGATGCACAGGATGGTATTTCTAATACCTTCACAATCATTCCGGGCGCTCTTGGCAAAGAAGATCAAGTATTTGCAGGTGATATCGAAGTTGATTTGAATAAATAATTGACAAACTAGTGGGGTGCCAAATTTGTACGGGGATATACCCCCACAGGGATTTGGCTACAGGCTGGGAAAGCATGGAGGATTTCTATGGATGACAATAAAATGATTGACGATCTCGTTAAGATGCTGGACTCCGGCATGATGCAGGGGGTAGGCCATGTGAACGTTGACACGGACAATTCTATGGAAGAATCCAAAAGCGTTCAGACCATGGGATGCACAGACTGCTCCAGAACCCCGTTGGCCTGCAGTGTTCCTACTTTGGAACAAGGCCTTGACGATTACCACTAAAATAAAACGATTTAGGTTACAGTTTTACCTGCGGGTTCCGCTGTAACCTAATCATAAGATTTAAAGGAGGAAATAAAAATGGCAACAAGTTCAGCACAGGTTGATAACCTTGTAAATTTATTGGATGGATATGCAACAAAGGGTGGGCATCACCTCAACGTCAACGTTTTGAATAGGGATATGCTTCTGGATGCTCAGAAACATCCTGAAAATTACCCTCAGTTGACTATCCGCGTTTCCGGATATGCAGTTAACTTCATCAAACTTACACCGGAACAACAGGCAGATGTTATTTCCCGTACATTCCATGAATCTATTTAATAATTAAACGGTAAAAAATCGAGTAGGGAAGATACCTTTTCCCTACTCGATTTCATCTAAAAGGAGACTTCATCTATGCAAGGAAGAATACATTCATTGGAAAGTTTCGGAACAGTAGACGGTCCAGGCACGCGTTTTGTGGTTTTTGTACAAGGCTGCCCTATGCGCTGCGCCTACTGCCACAATCCGGATACTTGGCCTATGGACGGCGGCACACTTATGGAACCGGAGGAAATTTTTGAGCAGTATAGGCGCAACAAGCCGTTTTACAAAACCGGCGGGATTACCGTAACAGGCGGAGAGCCTTTGATGCAAATTGATTTCCTTATCGACTTATTCACAATAGCCAAAAAGGAAGAGGTTCACACCTGTATCGACACTTCCGGCATCGCCTATAAACCGGAAAATACAGAATGGATTAAAAAACTGGATCAGTTAATGGCATTAACGGATCTCGTAATGTTGGACATCAAGCACATTGACCCGGAAAAACATATGGAACTGACAGCCCAGCCCAACGATGGCATCCTCGCTTTCGCTGCCTATCTGAATGAAAGGAATGTGGATATGTGGATTCGGCATGTCGTTGTTCCCGGCATTACGGATGATGATAAATATCTTTTTGATTTAGGGTATTTTATCGGACAGTTCCAGAACTTGAAAGCCCTCGATGTGCTTCCTTACCATACTATGGGCGAAACCAAATATGAGAAATTAGGCATGACTTACAAGCTGTCCGGTGTTCCTGCTATGGACAAAGATAAAGTGCTGGACAAAAAGCGCATAATCCTTGACGGCATTAAAAAACGTCGGAATTTCTAAAAGGTTCCTCTTGTATTTGCACCCGTTTTATATTAAAATAAATACAGAGTTTGATAACAATTTATCAATCATGATACACATATAAAGGAGGATTTTGTTATGGCATACGTAATTGGTGACGCTTGTGTAAGCTGTGGAGCTTGTCAGGGACAATGCCCGGTTGGCGCTATTGGCGAAGGTGACGGCAAATTTGAAATCAATCCGGACACATGCATCGACTGCGGTTCCTGTGCAGGCGGCTGCCCGGTTGGCGCAATTTCACAAGAATAAAACATACCAAAAACCTTCCATCAAACGACGGAAGGTTTTTTCTTTGCTCCAAAACGGTGTTGCTTTTCTTTTTCTTTCCTTTTTCCCCTTTTGCTATAACTCCTCAAAAGCTCGTCCACCTTTTTATAATGCTCCTCCTCCCTTTTCCTGCGCTCATTTTCCCGCTCTTCTTCTTTTTCCTCCTGCTGACGGAACTGATAATCAATCTCTTTCAAAACCGATTGGCGTATCTCTTCACATAGCTCCTTATTGCTCTCTTTTACCGCTTCCATAATGATATGCTGCAATAGCATTTGGAGCCTTATGCTTTTTTCCTCCCTGCTTTCCTGGTTTCTTTCCGCAAGTTCCCTTTTCCCAATAATTTCTATCATATGTTTCTCCTGTTCGCTTATCACTCTTTCTGCACCTCCGTTATCCAAATTTTCTCTGTAAACAATCATACTTTCCGGTATATCTTTACTCACCAGCCTTTCCAGTTTCCCGTCTTTCAACACCATGCGAATCGCTTTCAATTGCAGTCCCTGCTCCTTTAACCTTTTAATTTCCCTGAAACGCTCCACATCCTCCGATGTATAATACCGATGCCCCAATTCGTTCCTCTTAATTGGTATATCCAATTCCTCCTCCCAATAGCGGAGGACATGGGATTCCACCTCCACCTGTTTCGCCGCATCCGAAATCAAATACCGTGTCTGTTCCATGCTTTCCTTCTCCTCTCTTTTTGTCTAATAGTCTCCAAAATGCACGAAAAGAGGACAGCTTGTCCAAGCTTATCCTCTTTCGTGTAATAATAATCATTCATTATTTCATTTACTTCTGCATATTTGCAAATTTTGTATACTCCGGTAACCATACCAGCTCTATCGTGCCAATGGGGCCGTTTCTCTGCTTCGCTACAATAATTTCCGCAATCCCTTTCTTCTCCGTATCTTTATTGTAGTAATCATCACGGTAAATGAACATTACTACATCGGCATCCTGCTCAATCGCCCCGGATTCCCTCAAGTCCGAAAGCATCGGACGATGATCCGGCCGTTGCTCTACCGCACGGCTTAACTGGGAGAGGGCAAGCACCGGAACCCCCAATTCCCTTGCCAATGCTTTTAATGAACGGGAAATATCCGAAATCTCCTGCTGTCTGGAATCGTTCTTGCCGCTTCCGGACATCAACTGAAGATAGTCGATAATAATCATATTCAATCCATATTCCAGCTTATATTTTCTGCATTTTGAGCGCATCTCGCCAATGGTAATACCCGGTGTGTCATCAATAATCAAATTGGATTTTCCAATCACCCCTGCTGATTCTATCAATTTTTCCCATTCACCGTCCGACAAATTACCTGTCCTCAGTTTTTGGGCATCCACTTTGGATTCCAGTGAAAAAAGCCTGTTTACCAACTGTTCTTTTGACATTTCCAAGCTAAAAATAGCTACCGGCTGATTCAGCTTAAATGCTACATGCTGGGCAATATTCAGTACAAACGCTGTTTTCCCCATAGAAGGTCTGGCTGCTATCAGCACCAAATCCGAAGGCTGCATTCCTGCCGTACGGTAATCCAAATCAATAAACCCCGTCGCGATTCCCGTAACGCTTCCTTTATTTTTGGAAGCCTTCTCAATTTGCTCCATCGCATTCATAACCACTTGGCGGATAGGCACGAAATCTTCCGTATTCCTCCGCTGGATCAGGTTAAAAACCCGCTTTTCCGTGTCCTCTAAAATGGTCTCCAGGCTTTCCTTCCCTACATAGCATGTATTGGCAATTTCTTCATTCAGCTTAATCAATCGCCTAAGCATGGCCTTTTCCGCCACAATATTGGCATAATGCTTTATATTTGCCGAAGTAGGAACTGCTGTAATCAAATCTCTGATATATTCCAGGCTGCTTACTTCCGGCGGAACATCCTTTTCTTTCAGCCTGTCCTGCAAAGTGATTAAATCCACCGGCTTCCCTTCATCATTCAACTCTACCATTGCTTCAAAAAGGGTTCCGCACGGTTTGCTGTAAAAATCTTCCTGCACCACGATTTCCGATGCTGCCACAATTGCATCCCTATCCATAATCATGGCGCCGATTACCGACTGCTCCGCTTCAATGCTGTGCGGCAATACCCTTTTCAGCAACGCTTCCTCCATTGCTGCCACTTTATTTCCTCTCGAATCTTACAATCGAAGTTATCTTGCTTCTTCTACCTTTACTTTTAGTTTTCCCGTTACCTTAGGGTGAAGCTTTACCGCTATCTCATATACCCCCAGACTTTTGATGGCTTCCGGCATCTGAATCTTCTTTTTATCAATTTCCATGCCGCATTGCGCCTTTGCCGCTTCTGCAATCTCCTTGGAAGATACGGAGCCGAAAGTTTTCCCTCCTTCGCCCGACTTAATGGATACGGTAACCTCTTTCGTTTCCAACTCTTTGGCAAAAGCCTGCGCCGCTTCCAGTTGCTCTTTGGCGATTTTTTCTTCGTTTGCCTTCTTAAGCTTCAAATCATTCATATTTTTATTATTCGCTTCCACACCCAGCTTTTTGGGAATTACATAATTCCTTGCATAGCCGTCGCTCACATCCACGATTTCCCCTTTTTTCCCAAGCTTCTTTACATCTTCTGTCAAAATAACTTTCATCCTGATAACCTTGCCTTTCCTTCTAAATTGCACCTTCCCCAATCATCGTATCCAGTGTATGCTTGATAATTCCAATCCCTTCTGCTATGGACGTATTTTCCATTTGGCATCCTGCCGTATTGATATGGCCACCTCCGCCCAGCCTCTCCATAATAATCTGTACATTTACTTCATCAATCGAACGTGCGCTGACATAAATCTGGTTCTGATATTCTGTCAGCACAAAACTCGCTTTGATACCTTTAATATTCAGCAATTCATTCGCCGCCTGCGCGCCTATCACCGTAGGGTTAGGCAGTTCATCGCTGGTACATACTGAAATCGCATAGGCATTCCTGTATATCTCCGCCTGGCTGACCGCATCCGCCTTCGCCTTATATTCTGTGGCATTTTCCCGGAACAGCTTGCGTACGCGCATAACATCTGCACCGTTCCTTCTTAAAAATGCCGCCGCCTCAAAAGTCCTAACACCGGTTTTTGTCATAAAGTTATTGGTGTCTATCATAATGCCGGAATACATGCTATCGGCTTCTATATTTTTAATCTTAATATTGTCCCCAATATATTGCAACATCTCGGAAACCATTTCACATGTGGACGATGCATATGCTTCTACATACGACAATGTGGCATTTTCAATCACTTCCGTGCCCTGCCTGTGATGGTCGAACACTACTATAGACTTGCAAAGCCGCAGCAATTCGGGGCAATCCGTTATGCTTGGCTTGTTCACATCGACCACAACCAAAACTGCATTATTCCCTACCAGTTCCACCGCATACTGCCCATTGACAATCAAGTCATCATCATATTCCGGATTATCGCGGAACATATCAATAAACGGCTGCAAGGAAGTTGTAGAATCGCTTAAAACAATGTGTGCTTTCCTTTCCAGTGTCGCAGCAATACGCGCAATCCCTACCGCTGCACCAAAACTATCAATATCTGCATTTCTATGCCCCATAACGATAACTTTGTCCTTGCTGGATATAATCTCCTTTAAAGCATGGGCTTTCACCCTTGCCTTTACCCTTGTGTTCTTCTCTACCTGCTGGCTCTTCCCACCATAATATACGGTATCATGAGGCGTCTTCACTACCGCCTGGTCGCCACCCCGGCCCAAAGCCAAATCAATGGCATTCCTTGCAAATTCATAACTCTGCGCATAAGTCAATCCATCCAAACCTACGCCAATGCTGATGGTAACCGCCATTTCATTTCCGATATTTACGGTTTTCACATCTTCCAGCAAATCAAAGCGGTTTTCCTCCAAATAGGAAATCGCCTTTTTCCTCATAATGACAAGGAACTTGTCCTTCTCCATCTTTTTACAAATACCGTCTATCCCTGCAATATATTTGTTGACTTTCCGGTCAATTAAAGCAATCAGAAGAGAACGCCTTACTTCCTCCACGCTTTCCAGCGCTTCTTCATAGTTATCCAAATATACCAAGCCGATGGCAAGGCTCTGGTCATCCACTTCCTGCAAAGCGATTTTCAGCGCTGTCTCATCAAATAAATACAATGCAATTAAATAGCCGTCATAGTCTTCCTCTTCAATAATATCGCTGTTTAGCGCCATTTCCTTTAAAGGAATCTTTTTCATCTTGGCTACATAATCGTTGTTCTCAAAGCTTACACTCAGTTCTACTTCGTCCACTGTTCCCGGAAGTTTTTCCCTCGTTACCATTGGGAACAGCGATGTAATGGACTTGCGGTACCCCTTATCCTTATGTACTGCCCTTTCAAACGCTATGTTTGTCCAAATAATCTTCCCTTCCTCATCCAGCAATGCATGAGGTAAGTCCAAATCTCTGAGCAGCCGTCGCTGTATCTGCCCGTACTGGGTGGCAAAACTAACCAGTTCATTCATAATAACCGGTTTGTTATACATTAATAAAGAAATAACTACTGCAAAATAAAAAATGATAAAACAGGTAAGGATTAACCCGGCCCTATAATCTATCACATATATCCCTAAAGTTACAAGAATCAGCAAAATCCCTAAATATATAGATGTCTGTAAATACTTCTTTAATCTGCCTTTTAACTTAATACTGTTTTTCATACGGCTTCCTTTTCCACTCAAGTTCTACACTAGTATCTTTGCAGTTTCTAATGTGAAAAAATATATCGCTTATAGTATAGCATTATTTTCCTCGAAGTTCCACCATATTATTTTGCGGTTTACAGGTACTTTCTGTCGAAATATGCTATGAATTATATAAATATGCTATGTTTTGACAAAACCCATCATCCTGCGGAACATAATTTCCGCCCAAACAGGTTCCCTGAGATATTCCGGGCAGCAAACAAGCTAAAACAGATTCCGTTTATTGCATCATTACGCTTTGATATAATTTGGCATGATCTTTAATACAAGCCCATTGGCTTTCCGCATCGGCGGTGACGCAGACATAGCCCTTACCGTCCTTATCCATCCCATAACTGACCGCACAGCTTCCCGACTGTTTGACAAACCCTGTCTTACCACTTGTTACTTTTCCGCCTACCTCTTTATCCTCAATGCGGCGCAAAAACCAGTTGCTCAGTATCATCCCTTCCGGGTGTTTTTCCGTTTCGGATGTGGTATAGGTACGGGATGACAATACTTCCCGGCAAACCTCATTATCCAATGCCGCCTCCATAATCATCGCCATATCATAAGCGGTGCAATAATGGTTTTCATCATAGACTCCTACGCAGTTGGTAAAATGTGCGCTTCCCGAAAGCCCAAGCTCTTCCAGTTTCCCGTTCATCATTTCCACAAACGCTTCCTGTGAGCCTGCCACATAAATCGAAAGCCCTACCGCCGCTTCCGCGCCGGAGGGCAATATGGTTCCGTACATCAAATCCCTTACCGTTACCGTCTCGCCTCTTTCAAACCCCGCATTGCTGCAGCCATTTACAAAACTATAATCCGTCATTTCAAGGGTAATTTCCACCCTATCGTCCAAATTTTCAATATGCTCCGCCGCTACAAGGAGTGTCAGCACTTTTGTCATAGATGCCGGGTTCATCCGTACTCTGGCGCTTTTCCCGGATACAATTGCCTTGTTTTCCATATCTATTAAAACTGCATAGCTGCTTAAGATATCCCCGCCAAGCTGCAGCGTATTTTCCGTTTCTTCCGCATAATAAAGAGGCTTTTCCACCTCTTTTTCCTCTTCCTGCCCTTCCTGAAAGAGAAAATTATCCAATAAATTTTTGCTTTCTTCCCCTAACGTTTCCTGGGTTCCCCCTTCTTCTTTCCCCATTTCCTGAGAAACCGCCTTTATTTCGCTTCCCTCTCCCTGTCCTACTTCCCCTGCTTCCCCTTTGCCCGAGCCTTTCCGGCCAATTCCTGCCACAATTACAATTGCCAGAACCAAAACCACTGCTGCTATGGGAACAACAATCCGCATCCTCCTGCGGGCAATGTCCTGCTTCTCTTTCCTCCGCCGCATCTCTTCCATCCGCCGGTTCCGCCTGTTATTTCTTTCTATCTCATAGTTTTCATCCAACTGTTCTTTCATCTTTTACCCCATTTCCGCGCGTTTCTCTGTGCATTACAAATTTGCGGATGCACCGCAGACATAAACAATACCCTATGTCCGCTCTAGTCAGCTCAAAACCAATCATTAAAAGTATTTCTTCCAGCCTAAGCGGCTTTTTTCATTATATCCGTTTCCCGTTCCAAAGTCAAAGCCCTAAAAAAGTAGCTAAGGACTTTCCTATACAAAAAACTATCCTCTATTGCTCATAGAGGATAGTTTTCATAAACTATAAACCATTTCTCATAATTGATAATTCAGGTGAAAGGAACACCTTTCGTCTTCCTCACATTAGTCCTGAACGTAAGGCATCAAAGCCAGATGACGTGCCCTCTTAATGGCAACTGTCAGCGCCCTCTGGTGCTTTGCACAGTTTCCTGTGATTCTTCTGGGGAGGATTTTACCTCTCTCAGACACGTATCTTTTTAATTTATTTACATCTTTATAATCGATAACATTGTCTTTTCCGCAGAATATGCAGACTTTTTTCCTTCTGCGCATCCCGCCCTTTCTCCTTGCCGGAGAATCAGACTTCTCTGCTTTATTGTAAGCCATAATAATGCCTCCTATCTAAAATAAATTATCAGTTAAATGGCAATTCCTCATCGATTCCGTCAGGAATATTCATGAAGCCGTCACCCGCCGCCATAGGAGCAGGCCTGCTGCCGCCTGAATAATTGTTGTTCCCGGCATAACCCCCGTCGCTGCCGGAACTGTTTTTGCTCTCCGCAAATTCCTGATCCTCAACTACAACTTCCGTCGTATATACTTTTACGCCTTCTTTATTTGTATAGCTTCCTGTCTGGATACGTCCTGTAACTGCAATCTTGATTCCTTTACGGAAATAGCGTTCCGCAAACTCACCGCTTCTGCCGAATGCAACACAGTTGATAAAATCCGCCGTGGCATCGTCGCCGTTCCTGTTAAAACGGCGGTCAACCGCTAGTGTATATCTGGCAATTGCCAACGGGCTTTCCCCTTGTGCATATCTCACTTCAGGGTCTCTCGTTAAACGTCCCATAAGTATTACTTTATTCATACATTCTCCTGTTCTTTATGCCTCGTCTTGTCTTACGCATAAATACCTAATCACATTGTCCATGATACGAACTCTGTGTTCGATTTCTACCGGAACAGTGCTTTCAGCATCGAAACGGATGAAATAGTAGAAAGCTTCTTTCATTTTCTGAATTTCGTAAGCCAATCTCTTCTTACCCCATTCATCAACTTCTGTAACTTGTCCACCGAATCTCTCAACAAGAGCTTTGCACTTGTCAATTACTGCTGCTCTTTCTTCGTCTTCGATTTTTGCACTGACAACAACGGCTAATTCATATTTGTTCATGTGCGTTACCTCCTTTTGGTCTCTGGCTCCCAGATTTGCCGGGAACAAGGAATTAAAATATATCACGAGTTAATATGATACCATACGGAACTGATATTTTCAAGGTTTTTGTTTGATTTCCCTCACACTTTTTTCCAATGCCTGACGCGTTATCATAATCTGATGGCCGCATCCCATACACTTTAAACGGAAATCCGCCCCGGCACGCAGAACTTCCCATTCTTTGCTGCCGCAGGGATGCTGCTTTTTCAGCCGTACCACTGCCCCTACCTGAATGTCCATGCTTCCCCTCCTGTCATAGCTGCCCAAAGATTTCCCCGATTGCCCCCTGTACAATAAGGTCGGCTACGCTGTCCCTTGCCGTAGGAGTCTTGTTCACCAGCACGAGCTTATTGCCCTGATAATAATCAATCAGCCCCGCCGCCGGATATACCACCAGGGAAGTTCCACCGATAATCAACACATCCGCGTTCTTAATAAACTGCACCGATTCCGATATCACTTGTTGGTCCAGCCCTTCCTCATACAACACCACATCCGGTTTTATCGGACCGCCGCAGACATCGCAAACCGGAACCCCTTCCGCCTGCCGGATATCATCCACATCAAAAAATTTGCCGCAGTCCTCACAATAGTTGCGCAAGGTAGAACCGTGAAGTTCCAGCACTTTCTTGCTCCCTGCCGCTTGATGAAGCCCGTCTATATTTTGGGTAATCACCGCCTTCAGCTTTCCTTCTTTTTCCCATTGCGCCAGTTTTTCATGCGCCTGATTCGGTTTTGCCTCAAACCCAATCAGCTTATCCCTGTAAAACCGGTAAAACTCTTCCGGCTTATTCCGGTAAAAAGTATGGCTCAATATTGTCTCCGGCGGATAATCATATTTTTGATGATACAATCCGTCCACACTCCGGAAATCCGGTATCCCGCTCTCCGTAGATACCCCTGCCCCGCCGAAGAAAACCACATTGCTGCTGTCCTCTATCCACTTTTTCAATTGTTCTATTTGCTGATTCATCCCCGTCCTCCTATTCTTTCACCCTATCCTTTACTCCTTGCGTCCGACAACATAACAATATCCAACCATTGGCGTCCGCAATGAAAAAAGAAATTTCACCGCTCAGATATTGCCCACGAGAAAATCCTTCATCACCCCCATAAACTCCCGCAGCATGTTATTTCCCTGCATCATTAGCTCCGATGGCGCCGCAATCCCATATACTTGCCGATACCCGCTTTTTTCCGCAATATGCGTTGCCCTGAAAATATGGAAATTATTCGTCACAATGCCTACGGAACAATTTTCCCTGTCCAAAAGTTCCCCGCTGTAATTAATATTCTGGCTGGTATTGCGGGATTTATCTTCTTTTAAAATGCGTTCCGGTTCAACCCCCTTCTCCACTAAATAATCATACATCCCCTGTGCTTCGCTGACATGTTCGTCATTGCCCTGTCCTCCGGAGACGATGACAACCGTATCAGGATTGTCCACCAGATAATCATATGCCGTATCCAGCCGCATCTTCAAAACACGACTGGGACCATTTGCCTTCATCTGCGCCCCAAGCACAACGATATAATCCAGCCCTTCCTTTCCCTTCGCCGAAAATCCGCTTAAAATCAGCCCTTCCACAAACACAAACAGCAGGCAGCCCAGACAAAACATGACAAGGAATCCTCTTTTTATCCATATGGGGATTTGCGGTATGAAAACCCCTTTTTTCATACATACGGTCCATCCGATAAGAAACAGGCCGATTACCAGCCAAATGAAATAAAAATTAGTTCCATGAACCGCAACTATCCATATTGCCAAAAAATATAAGATACACAAAGCGCCCATTGCCACTGCCAAATTCTGCATATGCCTCATCCCAATACTCCCTTATCCGATGCTATACTTATATACTATACTTTAATTGGATGAAAAGTCAAATAATCTATCTGCTTATAATCCTGTAATAAGTCTTTGCTGTGGCTACATAGCTCCCCCCATAAAAAACGGCAAAAACTGCTGTCACAACTGCCGCACATCCAATCAGAAGACCCGTATCAAAAAAGCTGAGGACTGCAAACAACTTCACTACCATTACAAGACCTGCACAAGTATGGACTACTGCCCCTATCACCGGCACAAAAAATACCAGAAGAATCTGCCTGTGAATTGTTCCTTTGATTTCTTTATCGCTCATCCCTACTTTCTGCATAATTGAAAAGGCATTCTGATCCTCATACCCTTCCGCTATCTGTTTATAATACATAATCAGCAAAAGGCACATCACAAAAACAATGCTGAACAATATCCCAATAAATAACAACCCTCCGTACATTGCTTTCCAATCCGAACGCCAGTCCAAATTGTCCTCAAACCTTATGCATCCCAAATCCTTTTGGCACCAATCCCCAAATTCCCTTATAAAAGCTTCCCTATCCTTTTCTTCCCCCGACACGTGAAGCCGTACCATCTGATAGCAATCATCCAGAAGCCCTGCCACATCCTCTACCCCGTTAGCTTTTGCCCAATCTTTTACCAGCATTTCCTTCACCCCATCATCCTTTACAATCAGGAAAAATTCTCCCTGCTGCTGATTGTTTTCCGACTTCGGCGCAATCTTTAACTCTTCGGGCTCTTCTTTCACCTTCAGTTCATTTCCATAAAAGACAACTTCGTCATATCCATAATCCTCCCCGCTGGAAAAAATGAATACCTCCCCTTCCCCCAATTCCGATTTTTCCCCCTCTATCCGATTATAATCTTCCAGCAAAAGAAGGTTCACTTCATAACTCTTCATCTTATCCGTATCCGATGCGCCATAAGGCGCCATAAAGTTTTTGCCATCTTTGCCGCAAGTTAGTGAAATCCTCTCATAGGTTAGATAATCTTCTATTTCCACTCCATATTTCCCCTCAAGCTCCTGCATCTTTTTCTCTATTTCCCCTTCCGGCACCCTTATTTTCTGCAAAAATACATCCGCATCAAAAGGGAAATTAAAATCCATCATCCCGTCAAGACCCAAATATAACGATGAAGTGCAAACCAGCGTAATCATTACCATCGTAGAAAAAATACAGATATTCACCAGGCTTGCCGCGCTCTTTTTCATCCGATACAACATCCCGGAAACTGTTATAAAATTCGACGGTTTATAATAAAACCCTTTGCTCTTTTTCAATAGTTTCAAACAAGCCACGCTGCCCGAAGTAAAAAGGAAATATGTGCCTCCCACTACTAAAAATACTGCCAGAAAAAAATTAATAAAAATCATGGAATCCACTTCGCTTCTGACAGCAAGCCAATACCCCTCCCCAAGGACAACAGCCCCCAGCAATGCCCATAACCATAGAAGCTTGGGTTCCTTCTCTCCCTTCTTCCCTCCCGCCAGCAAATCCGACGGTCTTGCCTTCCCTATCTGAATCAAATCGGCAAAAAAGTTAATGACGTATACCCAGAAAAAGAAAATTGCCGTTTCCAGGACAGCCGAGAAGCTAAAGGTAAACTCTACATCCACCGGAAGCCCGGTCATACGCAGCAGCAAAAGGAATAACAGCTTGGAAAGCACAGCCCCACTGATAACCCCTGCTGCCACTGCCACCCCATAAGTAATCGCCGATTCCACAAACATCATCATCCCTATATGCTTTTTCCCAAGCCCCAGAATATTATACAGGCCAATTTCCTTTTTTCTCCTTTTAATTAAAAAGCTGTTTGTATAAAACAAAAATGGGATTAAGATTATTCCCAAAAGCACGCGCCCTATTTGTAAAAACACCATTGCATAGCCGCTTTTAGGCAACGTAGCAACGATATCATTATGGAGGATAGAGGAGAAAACAAAATAAGTAAATACGGAAAAAATCCCTGCGCCCAGATACGGGTAATACACTGTTTTATTTTTTACCATCCCCTTCCATGCCAGTTGCGGAAGGGTTTTCCACATATTCATCCTTTTTCCCGTCTGCAGCTCTTTATTCATTGCCGTCCCTCCCTTCCTCCTCATCCTTTTCTCTTTTATTGGTCTGAATTACCGTCAATGCATCGGATATCATAATATACATTTCATTGTCCGTCCGGTTCCCCCTGTATATCTGGTGGAATACCGTTCCGTCTTTAATAAATAAAATCCTTCCCGCATGGCTTGCCGCCTGAATGCTATGGGTCACCATCAAAATCGTCTGCCCCTCTCTGTTAATATCCGCAAACAATTTCAGCAGCCGGCTGGAAGCCTTGGAATCCAAAGCCCCCGTCGGCTCATCCGCCAGGACAATTTCCGGTCTGGTAATCAAAGCCCGGCACACTGCCGCACGCTGTTTCTGTCCGCCGGATACTTCATAAGGATATTTATCCAATAATTTGCCAATGGACAGTTTCGCCGCCAAAGGTTCAAGCCTTTTCTCCATTTCCCTATAATCCGTTCCTGCCAGCACGAGAGGCAGAAAAATATTATCCCGCAGCGATAACGTATCCAACAGGTTAAAATCCTGGAATACGAATCCCAGATGGTTCCGTCTGAAGGCACAAAGCTCCTTCGCCTTGATTTCCGATAAATCCCTTCCATTCAGCAACACCTGCCCACTGGTTGCCTTATCCAAAGACGCCAGAATATTCAGCAAAGTAGTTTTCCCGGAGCCGGACTCCCCCATAATTGCCACATACTCCCCTTCCTCCACCGAAAAATTCACATTATTCAAAGCTTGTACTTTCATCGCGCCAAACCGCGCC
>Ga0137307_100516_pt1 | contig 49368 bp, 52 predicted proteins | sample NAcewD2O_March_2_FD_97180 | JGI IMG/M metagenome (GOLD analysis project Ga0137307, IMG submission 97180) | Mouse cecal microbial communities from Vienna, Austria - N-Acetylglucosamine amended D2O_March | ecosystem: Host-associated > Mammals > Digestive system > Large intestine > Cecum | place... | reverse complement strand
ATAAGTCTGTTTTAATTCCAGGCTTCCCTTTTCTGTCATATGCAGGGCATAACTTCGCTTATCCTTTTCACTATATCTTTTCACAAGAAAATCCTTCTTTTCCAGGCTCTCAATCAAACGGCTTACAGCGGATTTACTAAGCCCTGTAAGTGCCGATAAATCCAGAGGCGTCAGGGGCGTATCCGACAATACTATACGGGACAAAATATCCAACTCCTGGGGAGATGTAGCACCTTTTCTTTTCCCCCTGATATGAAGACTTGAAAAGAGACGAATCTCCTGCATTTTTTCCATCATATCTACCCAATTATAATCTTCCATCATATAAACCTCTTTCATAACATTTACAGCAAATGACATTTAAACCTTTGTATTCAAAAAAGATATAGTTTACAATGTGAACTATATCTTATAAGAAAAGAATGGATTTGTCAATTATCTTCATTGTTTTTTTATTATTTTTATCCTTCTTTAAATGTTTCCAGCACATATTCCCTGTTTTCAAAGAGTACTGAAAAAAGTTTATCTATAAAACTTCTGTATTCCTGCTCTATTTCTTTCTTCCCTGCTGTTTTTCCTTTTTTCAACCGATATTTTTGCGTTTTATTTTCCTCTTCATTACAAAAATAAATAAACCACCGTTTTAGCATTTCCGTGCGGGCTTCCAGTAGTTCTTTCTCACTGACTGCCCCTTCCCGCAGACGGTCCCTGTCAATATTCATGTAGTGGGTGAGCTTGTCATCTAATATCAACACTTCCAGATTCAGCAGCCCTGCCCAAAGACGGTCTGGGGAAGCGACAACTCTCTTTTTCTCCCTGCACTTCTCCATTTTCATCAATTATTTTGGGTTCAAAAAGCACATTAAAATAGTCAAAGGGAATATCTTTGTTAATTTCCTCACAGGCCTGGCAAGTCTCTACAAATATCATATCCATTTCTTCTTCCTGGTTAAATTCCGGTTCATTGTGCTGCCTTGTACAAAATTCCAGACAGTCTGTTATCTGGAACACGGACTGAAGCCCTATTCCAAAAACAGAAGCCTTTTTTCCTCCATATACTCTCTTCTTCCATGCCTTTACTACTGTCTAAAATACAAAATTTTCTTTTCTCATTCCAATTTCTTTTCTTCATATTTTCAATGCCTCCTTGTGGCTGCGGCATATTACAATAAAACTTTTATGTTTTCAACCGTTTTAAAATATAAGCAAAGGACTGCTCCATAAAGAACACCTGCTGCTCTTTACTACAATTTGCCAGATAGTCGGAAACATCCATGGTATTGTGCATATAAGTTCCTGTAACCAGATAAAACGGGCTGATTCCATATTTATGATACAAAAGCAACTGTTTATAACCAGATACCCTGGTGGCACCGGACTCATACTTTCGGTAATGTTCCGTTGAAACCCCAAGCAGTTCCGCAAACACAGCCTGGGTACATCCCAGTTTTTCCCTTGATTCCCTAAGTCTTTTTCCCACTTGTATGTTGAAATCTTTTTCTGCTTTATCCATAATATTATCCTCCTTGGAAAAATCATAACAACACACAGAGGAAACGTATAAGATTAAAAAATTTTATTTAATCCTTACCATTTACCCCTTAAAAGCAAAATGTCTATTTGCCCTAAGATTTTTCTAAAATATCTCTAAAGTTCTTCAAAACAACCTCCTCCAAAATCTTTTTCCCTGGAGCAGTTTTAATTTTATTTTTTTCTTTCCTCCACTCTTCTTCTTTCCATTTTTCAAATATTGCCCCGCCCCGTTTATATACGCAAAACTGATAAATCGCCTGAATAATATCTTTTTCCTCTGCCTTAATCAATCCCGTAGTCTTTTCCGGTAAATGGTCTCCCATATAAGTTTCCGCCAAATCGTGAATGAGCAGACAATTCAAAATCTTCTTTTTATCATACTTGTTATATTTTTCACCCTCCGGCTTTTTCTCCGGCAGGTAAAGCATTCCTAACAGCCATGCATAATATGTATGCTCCACTACATTTTCAAATCTGTCCACTTGTATGCTGCCTTTTTGGATTTTCTCTACCCATCCACTTCTCTGGATATCCTTTAATGCATATAACTCATGATACAAATGCCCTATCGTATTCGCCTTATTCTTAATATCATCAAGAAGCATTGAAATATAAACTAACATATTGTCTTCCAGACTGCTTTCCATTTCCTCGATAGCTCTGGAAAGAATCATGCACAATTCATCCCTTTCCGCATTATACTGTTTGTCATTTAATCTGATTTGAATAAGAGAACACAACGTAAAGAGGTGAATCTGAAAATCAAATGACCCTGTTAAATTCAAATCTGTCTGTTTCTTCTTAAACTGATTATTGACATAATTAAATAAGACACTGACTGTATGGGTGATTTTATATCTTCCAGTATCCTTAAGGTTTACCATCTCAGGCTGTCTCTGGGGAACATCGTCATAATATTGCAAATAAAATCCTCTGTTTACCTCATTCATTAATGGATAGTCAAACAACTCTTTCAGCAATGTTTCTCCGGCTGTACTCTCTTCAAGATTAAGCAAACTAACTAAAATGGAGCGTTTTACAAAATACCTCTGCCTTTTTACCTGCTCCTTGCACTTTACAGCACTCTCCCTCTCCCAGATCTCTAATTGTTCCTTTAAAAGTTCTCTGGCCTCATCCTGTAAATCCGTATCTATAAATCTGCCCAAAAGATAAGCTGCCTGGGCCTTTGCCCTGAAATCACCTTTTTCAAATAAAATTTCACAAAACTTCTTTGCTCTTTTTTGCCGGTCCTGCCCTTCGTTTATAATTGATTTCAGAAAAATATTAATACCATTTGTAAAGACACATTGAAATTGGGCATAATTCTCTTCCTTTCCCTCAAAAATCAAATCAGAATAATGGAGCGCCAGCAAATAATTGGACATTGCTTTGTGCTGATGCACTAATTCCCACTCTCTCCAATTAGAATAGATAATGCTTTGATCAATAAAATCCTCTGTCATAAAATATTTATATGCCAAAAAAATACTTGTTTTTAAACTCTTTTCATCCTGCTCCAAATAGTCCAGACAATACTCACTGTACAAATTGCTGATAGAAAAAATGTTTGCCAAATTTCTTTTTTTCGATACTTCACAAAAAACCGTCAGTAAATTAAAGTCAATTTCCTTAATATTAAATTTATCAATACATTCGCTAATTTTTATTATTTGTTTTCTGAAATTGTAAATTTGGCAGAACTTCTCAATGATATCTCCCCATTTTTTCCTCTCATTAATGTAAATTGGTGAAAAATAAAATGTAAAGCTTGTCTCGCTGTCAATATAAGCATTTGGTTTCCGCTCTCTATAAAAATGAATATTTGTCTTTTCTCCCAGGCATATGATTTTTTTATGCGCCTTGATTCCTTTCAAAACCTTTTCTAAAAAAACACCGGACCTCAGATGTGTTCTGTTATATTTATCATTTCCATCTATGATAATCAAAAAGTTTGTCTCTTCATTGCTCTCACTAAGCTTTAGTAATTCTTTTAAGTCCTCTCTGATTTTCTTTTCTATGGCGCCGTTTATTTCTTCCAGGCACCTTACATCAACTACCTCTCGGTCATAATAATGTAAGTTAATATAGTATGGGTATTCCTGCAGCCTGTTTTCACAATAACTTTCGTATAGATACAAATACAGCAGAGACAAAAATGTGCTTTTGCCTGTCCCGTCCGGCCCCAATATTTTTATGTAATTTTCATTTTGTGTCTGATGAACTTTGTCCACGATAAATTCAAATAAATTTTCGACTTTCTGTTCTTCAGAATCATCATTTTTCACTTTTACAAAATACTGAAATAGCTCGGAATAATCCCCAAATGTGGCCGGTTCAATCTCAAGGCTTCCCACTCTTTTCTTAATATATTTATCCATCACTTGTTCATGTATCTTGTCAAAATTTTTACGTTTTTTCCATCCCCCATCACTATGACTTACAACTGATACACTTTCTCTCTTAAAATAACCGCTTCCTTTTTTCGATAATTTTACTGCAACCGTATCATCTTCCACCTGTCGAAAATTTTCTATATATCCCTTTTCATGCAGTTCTTCCAAGAGCCTGGAATATCTCTTTTCAACATTAATAATTTCCTTTAATTCTTTTATATCAATAACCTGTTCCACTTCACTGTCTCCATCTGCGCTATCAATTACACGCGCAAGGAATCTTTCCGCATCACTTGTCATTCTTTTCCCCTTCTCTTATTTCAAATATTTATGAAATTCACAGAACCCTTTCGCAGCCAATATATTTTTCTGAACTTCCTCATCCGACTCGTATAGGCTTTGATAAGGTATTTCCTCAACATTAAATATGTTAGCAAAATACCAAAATATTTTGCCTAATAAGTCTGTCTTTACTACTTTTTTATCTCCCATTCCCCTTTTTAAAACCCATGATTTTTTTTCCATGGTCTTTAAAAGCTCCAGCTTATCTCCTAATTTTTGCTCTAAGCTTATATAATGTGCGTTATTTATCAGCACCAGATATTTCTTATCCCCAAACCCCCATAAGTCTAAAATCTCAAACAATATTTCAAACCCCAGCACTGAAATATGGATTTTTTCAGCACATGCGATTGAATGTACCATAGATATTTTTTCTATCATTTTTTCCTGCTGCCGGATATCTAAAGTCTTTAGCAATGGCAAAAGCAAATCCGTTACACTTTGTAAATTGTCATCTTCCGTCACAAAAAACTTATTAAAATAGTCCCTATATTTCAGGAAATAATTTGGACTCATTTCTCCCCCGTCCAGCTCCATAGAAAAATCAATAAATTTTTTCAAATATTTTTCAACATCTATCCTCTTGTCTTCCAGGCTGTTAATTCCAAACATTTCCTCTACGGAATGCTCTAACTGCCTTCTGTCTATCGCTAAAATTACGATTAAATTGTCTAATCCATAAAAAATATGATGCAGTCTTTCCAAAACTTTAATTGCGTATTGGGGAATACATCTATCCAATTCATCTACAACAAGCAGAATGGTTCTCTGCTCCGCCATTTCCTGCAAATCTTTCCTTACCATCTCAATTGTCTGGCTAAAGTTAAACATTTTGTCAAAATTGTACTCTGCAGACGCATTTCCTTTCTTTATACTTGCAATTTCCCCTGCCCAGCTAATCAAATCAACACCAATTCTATTTTTGAGATATAACCCCGCTATCTCTTTTAATTTCTTACCAACAAACAGATACCCCGCTTCTACCGTATCCTCCAAATCTTTATTAAATATTGTCCTGTCCCTTTCAAATGAGCTTATCATGGCCGATATAACCGCTACCGCAGGCTCCTCATAATAATCATACTGCCAGCAGTTATAGTGGAATAAAAAATATTTATCTTCTGTCCTTTTTATTTTTTCTTCTATTTCCTCTAACACAAATGTTTTCCCAATTCCCCAACTTCCTTCAATGGCAAAGCAGCATCCTTTTTTGTGGGCAGACAACTGATGGATTACTTTTCCTACGCCCTGAACAAAATGCTGTCGATTTAAAATATCTATTCTCTCGTCCATAAAATTTCCTCACATAAAAGTTTTGCACTTTCCCAAGGTTTTTTTGTATCTGCAAAGCAAATATACGAAAAAGGGTGCACCCCTTTAAGAGATACGCCCTTATTTCTTTCAAGCGGTATGCTATCCGCAGTTTCATTTTCCCCCGGGGGTTCTTTCCTCCTGAAATTTCCCCAGCAAGGTCAAGATTGTGGTTAATGACAATCCGATGGTGAACAGCCACAGAAGCTGGAAATATCCCATTTTTATTGTGATGATAAGGGCGGTAAAATATATGGCTGTCAGTATATATAATCTCTTTTTAAAACAGGATATTTCCTCCTCATCCAGGGGTCTGTTTTCATTTTCTACCGGAGAAATAAGCATTAAGATTACCGCTTCACAAAGTGAAATCATACAAATATACAGCAATCTTACTTCTCTGCCAAAGCGGCAGCTACTGCCAGGCAGGAAAACACGTAGCATCCAACCCTTGTCTTTGCGTGATAACCTCCTGTATTTCGCCTGAACGCACAGAATATGCCGAAAATCATGAGAAACTCAGGCACTTTTTTCATGCAGACAGCGATTAAGAAATCCGAAAATAGATGCATTATTTTTAAGAATGTTACTTCTACCCCAAACCGGTATATTTCCACATCCTCAGGGCTGGCCGTATTTTCTTTCACCAGGCAGTTTACCGCTTTTTCCACCAGATAATCATAAGTGATTTTCACTTTATTTCTTTTCTCTCTTCATCTTTTTTACAGCTTCCGGCATCTTTGGCTGGTATGCCCAAAAAAGACATGCGCTGTCTGCTTCCCTCTTTGCATTTTCACTAACTAATTTAGTTCCCATTTTTACGAAAAGTTTTTTCATTGTTGTAAAATCCTCCTTGTTTTTTATTTTTGTCATTATATACATTTTTTTGCAGAAATTTCAATAGATTTGTCCCGAGAGACAATTTTTTGTTCCGACTTACAGTTTTTTGTCTATTTTTGAGTATTTTTTAACTGGGGTTTCTCAAGAATCACTAAAAAACAATTAAAAAGCAGACCCTGGCGAATCTGCTTTACATACACTTTATTCATTTTCCGGTCTGTTTAATATTATGTCACAACAAAGTATACCATTCCTATAACTGTATATTATACTTCCCGTATATGTTTCCACACATCGCTCTATATTTAAAATACCTATACCCTTGTTCCATATTTCCCCGTTTTTAATAGGTATTTCCTGTTTTACGGAATTGTCCACTCGGATAGAAACCATTTCATTGAGCATATTAACAGATACTCCCACATACTTTTCTTCTGTGCACTTTGCCGCTGTCATAGCGTTATCAATTAAATTTCCAAACAGAGTGGTAATATCTATAGCTCTCATGAAATTTACTTCCCCAGTAAAATTTTTCACTTCAAATTGAATTCCCAATACCTCTGCTTCCTTTTTCTTTTCAGACAAAAGGCAATTTAATATAGGGTTATCTGTAAACTTAGTGGGTAAAAGGCCTTTTAGCCGGTCACTAATTTGATCTGTATAGACGATTGCTTCTTCCATAAGCCTTTCCCGATACAAAGTTTCCATGTGTTTTACATATTTATCCACATCGTGTATAATTCTCATCGCTTCCGTATATTTTTCCATCTGAATTTTATAGTTTCCATGCTCTTTAATATCGCCGGGCTATCGGGAATTCTTCCTGTTGCCTTAAGTAAAAAATCCAATAAAAGCATACCCAATGATTCAGATATTGCAATCACTATGTACAAAGCTTCTACTTCTACAATTCTATTTATACCTTTTCCCCCTGAATACAGGAAACAAGTCAACATCCCAAAAAGAAGAACATGCACAGCCATATTCAGCAGCGGAATCATAAGTGCATTTACTCCTGTAATAAAAAGTATGCATCCTGTAGGTAAAAATTTATATAACCACTTATTTCCCGAGACCTTTGTATACCTTTCATTCATAAATTGAAATAAAATATTAACCGAAATAATGCAGGACACTAACGAACAGAAAACTAAAATTATCTTATCCAAATCTTTACCTCCCATAGCCGGGATTCTGTATATAGCCCCCTAATTTTACTTTAAACTCATGGGCCCGCTTCTGGGAAAGCGTAACTTTTTCTCCATTTTTCAGAAAAATGTCATAACCTTGAACCCTTTCTATATTTTCCAAATTCACAAGGATGCCCCGACAGCTTGTGGCAAATCGAAAAGGCTTCATCTTTTCTTCCACAGTAACCATTGCAGCTTTGCAGATATATTCGGAATCTTCTGTGACAATCTTTACCTGTTTTCTTGCCTTCAGGTAACAAAAATAAATAATCTCCCGTATAGGAAGACTGACTACAGGCTGAATTTCCTCCTCCCCATCATGGAGACAAATGACATTTTTAAACTCCATGCTGGGATTTGTCAAATCCATATCACTCTCTATAAACGCCTCTAACTGTACTTTCACTTCTTCTCTGGTCAATGGCTTTTCCAAAAAAGCAAATGCATGGGACGCATTAATGGCATCTTTGCAATATTCTTTAAAGCTTGTCTGAAATATAATTTTGGTCTGGCGGTTCCTTCTATATATCTCATTTCCTACCGCTATCCCATTTTTTTCATCCATTATAATATCCAGAAATATAAGATGAAAATCCAAATCTGTATGTAACAACATTTCTCCTGCGCAAAATCCAACTATCTCACAAGGAATCTTATAATCATCCATAATTTCCGAAATGATTTTTCTTGAAAGTTCCAACTCTTCATTGTTATCATCACAGATAGCAATTTTTATCATTTGAGCTCCTTTCCTTTAATCTTCCTGTATGTTTTTAATATCGACCTCACCGTCATAATGATCTATTGCATATTGACAACAGCGCAACACCAGCTCATTAAAAGAAATATCCTCCCCTCTGGCAAGTACAGTGAGGGTGCTGTTTAATTCTTCCGTAAACCGAATGGTTTTTGAGATATTCGCTTTTCCGAATGTTTTATTAATTCTAAACATTGTGATTTCCTCTGCTTTCTTTTTGTTAATAATATAACCAAAATAAGAGAGAAATAATATAACTGCTTTTGATATCACTTTTGTAACCCAAATCTATTATTCTATGAAAAAGAGGCTATCTCAAATCAGATAGCCCCTTCTACAAACCCGATAAAGATAGGGCTCTACTCTAATATCATCTGCACGCACCCGTACATTCCAGCGTCGTTTCCCAACTTAGCCAGAGCGAATTCAGCCTCTTTACAGGCATGGAATGTTTTTTCGGAATAATATTTTTTTACCCTGTCTGTAACAATACTTCCCGCCTTTGAGACACCGCCTCCGATAACAAACACTTCCGGGTCTACCACACAGGCAATCCCTGCCAGGGCGGTTCCCAAAATATTTGCCATCGTTTCTACCACTTCTCCGGCAACTTTATCCCCCGCTTTAGCCTCGTCAAATACATTCTTTGCAGAGATATGCTGGAATTTTTTTAACACTGTCTCCTCCTGTGTGGATGCAAGGGCCCTCTTTGCCAGACGAACCACTCCTGTGGCAGAAGCATACTGTTCCAGACAGCCCCGTTTTCCGCAGCCGCAGGTTTCTGTTTCCGTCTCGTCCACCATGATATGTCCGATTTCCCCTCCGGCCCCGTGGCTACCCGCCACGATTTTTCCATCTACAATAATGCCGCCGCCAACTCCTGTTCCCAGAGTTACCATAACTACATTCCGATGGCCTTTTCCACCTCCCTGCCACATTTCTCCCAGGGCTGCCACATTGGCATCATTTCCCACCTTGATTTTACATCCCATACGTTTGTCCATAACCTCTGCCACATTTACCTGGCCCCAGCCCAGATTGACACAGCACTGGACAACCCCCTGTGAGGTTACAGGGCCGGGAACGCCGATTCCGATTCCCTGCAAATCCTCCTTGCCAATTTTTTTCTCTTCCATCTTTTTCTCAATAGAAACGGCCACGTCGGGAAGCACATTTTCTCCGCTGTTCTCCTTGCGGGTTGGAATCTCCCACTTTTCCACCAGTACACCTGTGGTTTCAAACAAACCAATTTTACAGGTAGTTCCCCCAATGTCCACGCCAAATCCATACTTTTTCATGCTTTCAATCTCCTATCCTTCCTTATTTTTCCAGCCTGCGTTGATTACAGGCACTTTCAACAATTCTATACGAAATACCCTAGCTTAAGGTCTTCCAAATATAAAGTCGGGTTAATTTGGAGACGTTACACTAGCCATCTTGCAGCTCCCCGTCCCCTGGGGAAGAATTCTCTTGTAGAACATCTCCATCCCCATTGTCCGGGCTTTCCGGGGAATCCTCCCCCTGTTCCTGGGTTTCCCGCTGTAAATCCAGTTCCTTTTCATATGTGTCCGCCTGGACGTAGGGAAGAAATTCCACCGGTGCCAGACCCTGATGCCGGTTTTCCATAAAAGTATGCCAGATTTCTCCGGGATAGCTGGAGCCTGTGAGTCCCGGCAGTTTTTCCGGCATATCAAACCCCACCCAAATACTGGCGGTATAATACGGGGTATACCCTGCAAACCAGCCGTCTTTGTTATCGTTGGTGGTTCCTGTTTTTCCTGCGGAGGGCATATTGCTCACCCCCAACCCCCGGCCGGTTCCCTCCTGTATCACCGTCTGCATCATATTCGTTACCATACGGGCCGCCGTTGTCTTATATATCTTCTCAGCCTCCTGGGTGGTGGAAACCACTACATTTCCCTGGGCATCGGTAATTTTCACAATACAGGTAGGCATCCGGTAATCCCCGTCATTTTCCAATGTGGCATAAGCTGCCGCCATCTCCACGGGAGATGCACCGTTGGTCAATCCCCCAAGAGATGAGGTAAGACGCTCGTCCTCCACTGCCAGTTTGGAAAAATTCATTGCCTTTAAATAGGAAAGTCCTACCTTTGGGGTAACCTCCTCAAAAAGCTGCCACGCCACCGAGTTTTTGGATTTTGCCAGGGCAGTGCGCAGAGTCATTTCCCCGCTGTACACCCCGTCCGCATTGGAAGGGCCATCCTCGATAGCCTGGTCCACCACAATGGAATCCGGCGTATACCCGCGCTCCAATATAGGGGTATATACAATTAAGGGCTTAATGGCGCTTCCCGGCTGACGGTAACTCTGGTATGCCCGGTTCAAAGTATATCCGTCAAAGTCCTGGCTTCTGCCCCCCACAATGGCGCACACATAACCCGTTTCATTGTCAATGCAAACGCCGGCGCCCTGGAGTTTGTAAACCCCCTCCTCATTTACCTCTGTAAAATCTTTCAGTTTATCATCAATCGCCTGTTGAAGCTGTGTCTGGGCTTCCAAATCCATGGAAGTATAAATCCGGTATCCCGCAGTGTACAGCCGTTTCTGGCACTGCTCATACATATTGCTGTAGTTTTTCTGATATGCCTCCTTATCCTCTTTGGAGTTAAACTCCGTGCGGAAAGTAAATCCGTCCTGTTCCATCAATAGCCGGATGGCGCAGTAGTAGGTGTAAGTTTCCACATAATTATTTTTTTCTGTCTCCGGACGTTTCAGTTCAATTTCTTCCGCTTTTGCCAGATACATGGCGCTCTCTGAAATCTTACCATCCTCATACATATTTTTTAAAATCCTGTCTCTTCTCCCCAGGGTATTTTCAATATTTGTCAAGGGGTCATACAAAGTAGGATTATTTGGAATAGCGCATAAAAATGCAATTTGGGACAAATCCAACTGAGAAACTTCCTTATTAAAATAACCGATGCTTGCCGCCTGAATTCCATAATATCCATTGCCAAAATAAATATTATTAATGTAAAACTCCAGAATTTGATTTTTATTGTATTTCTTTTCCAGCTCTGTGGCAATAAACATCTCCTCCACCTTTCTCTCCCAGGTTTTATCCTGGTTTAGAAATACAGTACGGGAGAGCTGCTGGGTGATCGTGCTCCCTCCCTGGGTCACTTCCCCGTTTTCAATCATTGCCTTAATTGCCCTTATAATCGCCTTATAGTCAATTCCCTTATGCTGGTAAAATTTTTTATCCTCTATGCTCACAATGGCGGCTCCCACATCCACCGGCATCTGCTCATAGTCCAGATAATACACATCCTTTTCCCCTTTCAGGGTTGTAATTTTTTCCCCGTTTTTGTCGAATACCACGCTGGTTTGTGACGAGCGGAAAGTATTTTCATTGGAGGAGCGTACAAACTGCACCGCCTCATCTTTCATATCTGCTATCTGCTTTCCGTATCCGCCGTAGTAGTAATATGCCACGCCGCCTACCACAAGTATCATCAGCAAAAACTGCATCCAAACAAAAAACCAAAATAAACGGTATTTTTTCTTTTTCTTCTTTCGCGCCATAACTCTCCTTTATATCATTTCAATTTTCTGATATAGAAACTATTTTACACGTTTTAGACATATTATACAAGATAATTTCTGTGCATAAAAAAACAGAGCAGAGGTTTTCCCCTGCTCCCTTCGCCTACTGCTCCATCTGTTTTCCCAAGAATCCCGCCGCTGTCACCGCCAGTTTCCGCTCCGTATCTCCCATGGAGCGCTTATCATCTTTATTATAAAGCACCACCGCTCCAATCGCATCCCCTTCACAGATTATAGTAGCAATAGCCTGGGAATGAAATTCCCCCGCATCATCCAGGGTAACTTTTACAAAAGCGTCATCTTCTTTGCTTGCCACCCGGTCTTCCCTGTTCTCAATAATATTTTCCATCTGCTTACTAATTGGCTTTCCGTCAAACTCTTTCTTTCCGTTGCCCGCCACTGCCACTACATGGTCTCTGTCGGTAATACAAACAAGATTTCCTGTGGTCTGGGCCAAGCTCTCCGCATACTGCCCGGCAAACTGTGAGAGCTCCCCGATGGGAGAATATTTTTTCAAAATAATTTCTCCCTGACGGTCTGTAAAAATCTCAAGCGGGTCCCCCTCCCGGATTCTAAGTGTCCTCCTGATTTCCTTTGGAACAACGACTCTTCCCAAATCGTCTATTCTTCGCACAATTCCTGTCGCCTTCATTTTCTAATTCCTCCATATTCTTCCATTGTCTCGTAAAATTTACTTATTTAATCATGATTTCTTTTGTTTTGTTAGTATCTGTAAGAATTAGAAAAATATGCACAGGCATTTTATTTTTATATTTCCTTCCACTTCCGTTCTATATCTGCCACTAAAGCAAGTTGACAGCGGCAACGGTCTACATTATGTTTCTCCCTAGTCACCTTAAAGTAAGTATCACCGGAAAGATAATCCGTTAAAAAACGCATCCCGCACTCTAAGGTCATCATCTTAGCCCCCATGGGAAGCATACGAATTTCATTTTCCGTAAGACTCCCCTGGCACCCTTCTAAAAACCCTTTTTTGTACGCCTCATAGAGCTTAAGGGAAAGGGATACCTTATCCAAATCCTGTTCATCTTCTGCCGCTGTATTAGCTCCAAAGCGGATAGCATCTCCAAAATCATGAACGGAAAGCCCAGGCATCACCGTGTCTAAATCGATGACACAAAGTGCCTTATGGCTCTGGCCATCCAGCATTACATTATTCAGTTTCGTATCATTATGGGTGACACGAAGGGGCAGCTCCCCTCTCTTTAACATATCATCCAAAAGGGACATCTCTTCCCTTCGCTGGCAGATAAAGTCAATTTCTTTTTTAACTTCCTCTACTCTACCGCAAATATCCTGCTCTACTGTTTTTTCAAAAATCCGAAACCGCTTTGCGGTATTGTGGAAATCAGGGATAACCCAGTGCAGTGTCTCCGCCGGAAAATCCCGAAGCATAGACTGAAAACGCCCAAAGGCAATGCCGCTCTCATAAAAATCCGAGAGCTGATCTGCAGCATTTAAAGTGACTGCATCCTCGATAAATACATATACTCTCCAGTAGTTCCCCTCTTCATCCTTAAAATAACTTTTTCCATCTAATGCCGGCACAGGGGTCAAAGTCTCTCTTTCTGGATTTCCCCCGTTTTTTCCAATCATATCCTTTAAATATAAAGTAACTTTAACAATATTCTCCATCAGCTCTTCCGGATGGGGAAATACATTTTTATTTATCCCCTGTAAGATATACCGCTCTTTTCCGGAGGTTTTCGCCAAAAAAGTCTGATTGATATGTCCCTGTCCATAGGGCTCTGCCGATACCGCCGGAAATTTTAACTGAAACTGCTGTAAAATTTTTTCCTTCTCCATAAAATATCCCCCAATTCTCTTAATCTTCCCACAGCTGGCAGGGATAAACCCCTTTCTTCTTAAAATCTGAAATTGCCTGCATTACAATCCCTTTATCTTCCTGATAGGTAACGCCGTACCAGCGGTCCTCGGATTTCAGCACCTTCACCTTGGCCTTCCCCTCTTCCATAAGCTCCTCCACGGCAAAGGGAAGGAAAAACTCACATTTCAAAGGATTTTTTTTCAGGTTATCCTGTAAGAACACCGGAAATCCCTTCTCAAGCTCTCCCATCATCCCCGCTGAAAATCCCCAAAGATTCATGGAAACGATAGTCCCGTCCGGAAGCTTCTCCCATGTCTTACCCTCGTCTTCCGTATACGCCGGGGAATCCCCATGTTTTTCAATACGGGTTCTCTCATGAATATCTGTCAAAAATCCCTGGTCATCCACCTGGCACACACCTCTGGCCACATGTCCATTTTCCGTAAGGGTATTCTTAAGAAGATATCCCACCATGGCAAACTGGTACATATCTTTTTCCTCATTTGAATCAAGATAGTCATAAATCATTTGAAAAGCGCCTCTGCCATAAAAATCGTCTGCATTAATCACCGCAAAAGGCCCATGGACTTTATCTTTGCAGGAGAGCACAGCATGGCCCGTTCCAAAAGGCTTTTCCCTTCCCGCCGGAACCTCAAATCCCTCCGGGAGGTTATGAAGCTCCTGATACGCATACTCCACCTTGATTTTTTTGCTCATGCGGTCCCCGATACGCTGTCTGAATAAGGCTTCATTTTCTTTTTTAATTATAAAGATAACTTTTTCAAACCCTGCCAGCATGGCATCGTACACAGAGAAATCCAAAATCACATGTCCATAGTCATCCATAGGGTCCATCTGCTTTAATCCGCCGTAACGGCTTCCCATACCTGCCGCCATAACTACTAATACAGGTTTTTCCATACACAGACCTCCTTATTTATCAATTTCACGAATCAGGTTAATCATCTCGATTGCCCCTGTTGCGCACTCAAATCCCTTATTTCCCGCTTTGCTTCCCGCCCGCTCAATAGCCTGCTCAATATTATCTGTGGTTAAGATGCCAAACATAACAGGAATCTCTGCGTTTAAAGATACCTGTGCAATTCCCTTTGACACTTCACTGCACACATAGTCATAATGGGACGTGGCTCCCCGAATCACCGCCCCAAGGCAGAGCACTGCATCATACTTTCCGCTTTTTGCCATTTTTGATGCGATTAAGGGAATCTCAAAAGCCCCGGGCACCCAGGCCACGTCAATGTTATCCTCATTTACATTGTGGCGCTGCAGACCATCAATGGCTCCTCCTAAAAGCCTGGATGTAATAAAATCATTAAATCTTGCTACAACAATTCCAATTTTCACATCACCTGCTACAATTTTTCCTTCAAATGTGTTCATAATCATTCTCCTTTAGTTTTCTTTTTTGTATAATTGCATTTTAATTTTTATCTATAATTCAGCATATGTCCCATCTTTTTCTGCTTTGTCTTCATGTAATAGGCATCGAAGGGCGTAAGTTCCATCTGAATGGGCACACGCTCCGCTATGCTTAATCCAAACTCGGAGAGCCCCTCAATTTTCTGAGGGTTATTGGTGAGAAGCCTTAAGCTCTTTGCCCCCAGATCCCGAAGTATCTGGGAACCAATATAATACTCCCGCAAGTCCTCGTCAAATCCCAGGGCTAGATTTGCCTCCACCGTATCCATACCCTGTTCCTGGAGTTCATAAGCCTTTAATTTATTAATCAGCCCAATTCCCCGGCCCTCCTGGCGCAGATACAAAAGAATTCCTCTTCCCTCCGCCTCAATCTGCTTTAAGGCAGAGGTAAGCTGCTCTCCGCAGTCGCAGCGCAGAGAGCCGAAGGTATCCCCTGTCATGCACTCGGAGTGGACACGGCACAAAACATTCTCCCCGTCCCCGATTTCTCCTTTTACCAGGGCCACATGATGTTCCCCGTTTAATTTGTTGATGTATCCGTAGGCTGTAAATTCTCCGTACTTGGTGGGCATTTTTACCTTTGCCTCACACTCAATTAACTTCTCGTGGATTTTTCTGTACTCCTGCAGCGCACGGATCGTCACCATTTTAATCTGAAATTTTTCTGCCAGGCTTTGCAGTTCCGGCGTGCGCATCATGGTGCCGTCATCCCGCATAATCTCACAGCAAAGGCCGCACTCTTTTAAACCTGCCAGCCGCATAAAATCAATGGTGGCTTCCGTGTGGCCGTTTCTCTCCAACACCCCGTTTTTCTTGGCAAGAAGGGGAAACATATGCCCGGGCCGCCTAAAGTCCTCCGGCCTTGCAGTATCCTCCACACATTTTCTGGCGGTAAGCCCCCGCTCTGCGGCGGAGATGCCCGTGGTAGTCTCCATGGCGTCAATAGACACGGTAAATGCCGTCTCATGATTGTCTGTATTCTCCGTTACCATCTGGGGCAGCATAAGTTTTTTCACCAATTTCTCCCCCATGGGCATACAGATCAGCCCTTTCCCATGCATGGCCATAAAATTTACATTCTCTGTAGTTGCAAACTCCGCAGCACAGATAAAGTCCCCCTCATTTTCCCTGTCCTCGTCATCCGTCACCAAAATTACTTTTCCATTGCGAAGCTCCTCAACCGCTTCCTCAATGCTGCTGTACTGAAACATATCCATTCCTCCTGATTTTTACATATTATATCTTTCTTTAACTTTTAAAATCCTGCCCCGAACAAGAAGTCTTTTGTCAAAGTGCTTTTCCCCTTCTCCGGCTCTTTGGGCTGCATAAGCTTCTCCACATATTTTCCAATAATATCATTTTCCAGATTCACCGTATCCCCCGCTTTCTTTTCCCCCAAAACAGTCTCCCCCAGGGTGTGGGGAATGATGGACACGGAAAAACTGTTTTCCGTCACAAGGGCCACGGTAAGGGATGTTCCGTCAATGGCAATGGAACCCTTCTCCACAATATACCGCATTACCTCTTTTGGGGTATCCACCGTGTACCACACGGCGTTCTGTTCCCGCCAGACTTTTTTTATCTTTCCTGTTCCGTCAATATGCCCGGACACGATATGCCCGCCAAATCTTCCGTCCATTGCCATGGCACGTTCCAGATTCACCCGGCTTCCCGGGGCTAACTGTCCTAAATTGCTGCGCTTTAAAGTCTCCGGCATCACATCCGCCGTAAATCCATTGCCGTGAAGTTCCACCACGGTAAGGCACACGCCGTTCACCGCAATGCTGTCCCCTATTTTTGTGCCTTCCAGCACCTTATGCGCCTTTAACTGTATTTTCCCGGAAGTACTTCCCGATTCCACCCGCACCATACTGCCCATTTCTTCTATGATTCCTGTGAACAATCCGCCACCTCCCACTCAATTAAAATGTCTTCTTCGATCCGGCTGATTATGGGATTTTTCAAGAGATACGCCAGGTCAGGTTCCGACACCCCATCTCCTGCCACCGGGCTTTTTGCCAAGGCTCCGCCAAAAAGTTTAGGCGCAATATAACTTTCCACTTTCTGCACAATCCCCTGAGACAGTGCACTGGCATTTAAACTGCCGCCCCCCTCTAAAAGGATGCTGTCAATTCCTCTCTCTCCAAGTATTCTCATAAGCTCCCGCAAATCCACATGTCCCTCGTATTCCCCTGTAACTACCACCTGGCATCCCATATCTTCAAATGCACGGATTTGCCCTTTCTCCGTAACACAGGTGGCAATTATCGTCCTTACATTCTTTGCCGTCTGCACCACCTGGGAATCCAAAGGCGTCCTAAGGCGAGTATCACAGATAATCCGAATGGGATTTCTCCCTCCCGCTATCCGGCAGGTAAGGCTGGGGTTATCCGCAAGCACCGTTCCAAGCCCAACCATAATCCCCATATACTTATGCCTGCTTCTCTGAACCCTCTCACGGGAAGCCTCCCCGGTAATCCATTTGGAAGCCCCTGTTACCGTGGCGATTTTCCCGTCGGCAGTCATGGCATATTTCATTACCACATAGGGCGTCTTATTATCCATATAGTGGAAAAACACCTGATTGATGGCTCTGCACTCCTCTTCCAAAACCCCGGTCACCACTTCAATTCCATGAGCCTTAAGCATCTCCACCCCTTTTCCTGCAACCAGGGGGTTTTTGTCCATAGAGCCCACATATACCTTCCGTATTCCGCTTTGAATAATAATCTCCGTACAGGGAGGGGTCTTTCCGTAATGACAGCAGGGCTCCAAAGTCACGTAAATTTCCGCTCCCCGCATATCCTCCCCGCAATTTAAAATGGCATTGCGCTCTGCATGGTATTCCCCGCATTTGTGATGGTAATCCTTACTTAATATCCTGCCGTCTTTCACAATCACGGCTCCCACCATGGGATTGGGATTTGTCCACCCCTCCCCTTTTAATGCCTCATTTATGGCAATTCTCATATAATCTTCCGGTGCCATATTACCCTCCTGTGTATACAAAGAAAACCCTGAACAAAAGTTTCAGGGCATAAAACCAATGATACCGATACCGTATCATATATTTTATCTTCTCTCATCCAGACTATACTGTCGGCTTTGGAATCTCACCAAATCATGCCTCGGAACCTTCTTGGTTCCTTACGGCTCGCGGGCTTTACCGCCGGTAGGGAATCTCACCCTGCCCTGAAGATTTGCTATTCTTTTTATTTATTAACCATATCACACGTGGATATACCTGTCAATCAAATATTATTTGACTATTTCACTTTTTTGTAAAAAGAATTGGTAATCTGATTCCCATATACATAAAAATCCAGGTCTGCACTGCCGTCTTCCTGGGTACGGTGAATCAAATCCCCCTCCCTCTTATATGTCCCTTTTCTCACTTCCCCATCCGAAGAGCTCTCCTCGTACGTCCCGTCCTCATGGAAAGCAATTTCGCCCTCCGCTCCCTGGGACTCATAATTACACAGGGCTTCAAAAGTATTTCCCGAAGGTATTTCCCCCTGGCACAGGTACTGCTCCGGAAAAATGTACTCCCCGTTTTTCACAAAATGAAGGGAATTCACATCATCCGTCTCAGAATAAAGCTGAAACCCCTTTTCGTCTATCGAAAAGCTTCCGGAGTCAAAAGTAAAGGTCTGTCCGTCGATTTCCGCCTCCTGAATATAAGTCATGGTTCCCATATCCAGGGCAAAGCGAAATATGTTTCCCTCCCTTTCCGGAATCGTTAATTCATAAATTTCCACTCCTCTTCCCTCTCCTCCTCTGTAGGCAAATACTGCCAATCCAAGGGCAAATACAGCCAGCAAAACTCCGGCCCCGATTTTTATTCTTTTATCCATTCTTGCCTCCAAAAAATAAATCACTTTTTTCTTTTTTCTGAAACAAACCGTTATACTGTAAAATCTGATATTTTTCCAGCCAAACCTTATCCTCTCCAAAGGCGTCCTCATAGTGATAATAACGCCCTGCGCTCTGGGAATAATAAGCCCTGCCGTTCATAGCGGGAATTTCCTCCATCAAATCCGATAAAAACTGATGATAGGGCGGGAGAGGGATTCCCGCCTGCTCTAAGAGCATGGTGGAGAGAAAATTTAAACTGGTATGCTCCACATGGCGGCTTTCACTGGGGAAATTTGTCCAGATAAAAAAGGGAACCTCGTACAATTCTTCCAGTTCTGCCAAAGTTAACCCGGAGAGTCCTTTCCCGTTTAGCAGGCGGTAAAAACGGGAGTTTAAACTTGGCTGATGGTCCCCGAAAAAGCAGATCACCACAGGCCTTTGGGCCTTCTCAAAATATGCGACAAGTTTCTCCACCGCCAAATCTGTCTGATGTGCCAGGGTAAGGTACTGGTTCACATCGGCATAGGGAATATTGGTGCTGTAAACATCTGTGACAAAGTTTTCATAGCTGTCTGTATATCCCCCATGGTTTTGCATCGTAACTCCCATTAAAAACAGGTTTTCATCCTCCGGCAAAGCCTCATATCTCTCAATCATTTTATCAAACATCACCTCATCGGAAACATATTTCCGCATAAGATTGGACTGGTCAAAATCGTCAAGAAAGTACATTTCGTCAAAGCCCAGCAAGGGATATACCGCATCCCTGCTCCATCCCGTGTCATAATAAGGATGCATAGCCACGCAGGTATACCCCTGGCCTTTTAAAGTACCCACAATGGAATAGGCATTTTCCTCTGTGAGATACTGCTGATATGCCACGGAACCGGAGGGCAGCCAAGCCATACTGTTTCCCGTCATAAACTCCCACTCCGAATTTGGGGTTTTCGCCCCGTACACAGAGGCGAGGGCTTTTCCATAAATGGCATTTTCCTTTAAAGAACTGATAAAGGGCATTACTTCCTGGTTTGTCTTTAAATTTCCCATAGCCCCTAAATCCGCAAAAGACTCATCCATTATTGCAATTATGACAGGTTTCTCTGACACGTTCCCGGTATCCTCTGCCTTAGAATATCCCTCCTCTATCGCTTTCACTGCCTCAGCAGAATAATGTTCCGGCTTTTCTACAAAGGAATCCCTGATACTTAAAGCAAAATTTAACAAATATCCATTTCGGTATGTCCCCTTTTTCTCCCAGGTTTCCGTCACTGTGTTCACAGATTGAAGCCCTACATACACAAATGCAAACACTGCCACAGAGGCGGAGAGAATGCGGACTATCCACTCTTTTTTAAACTGAATCTGAATCTTTTTTATCCCTGCAAGCCACACCACGGTAAGCAAAATCGCATTCATAGCCTGGGCATTTAAGGAAAACTTATAATTGGAAGCCACGCTTAAGCCTGTGGAAAGGGACTTAATATCCCCGAAGGTAATTTCATTCCCCCGAAAAGCATACACAAAGTAGTTTGCCCCGGCAAAAACCAGCAGGATAAGATGTGTAATCACGCATGTTCTTGCCGTATTATTTGTAATTGTCTGGACAAACATGTAACAAAACAGACAGCAGAACATATTTAATAAAAACTTTTCATCGGAAATTCTTTCCCTCAAATCTTCTTCTAACAGAAGATACTGCACCGTCCAGGTAGTTACAAAACTGCTCAGGGCGAAAACCGGCACGATTACCGCCCAGTTCCATTTCTCTTTCAGCTCTATTTCCAATACCTCTGCCCCAAAATATAGAGCGGGAAACAGGCACATATTAAAAATAGAAATTCCCGCAAAAAAATGGGCCAGCAATGAAATTAAAGTTACAATTCCTGTAAACAAAATTTTTTTCTTTGTTATATTTACCGTAATCTTCATTTTCTCATTCCAATTCTTCGCCTTATCACAATAATCATTCCCACCAAAAAGGGAAATACAAATGTTGCAAACCGATATAAAAGAGAGGCTGAGCCTGCCGCTCCGGTTCCTGCAACCGCCGCAAAGAGCAGAGTAAACACAAATTCTGTGGAACCGATTCCTGCCGGGGAGGGAAGCACCGCCGCAAGCATCACAGACAGAGACGTAACCGCCAGGGTCTGGGGCAGTGTGATTTCTCCCGTCTTATAAAAGACAACATAGGGGATTCCATACCAAAAAGCCAGCTTCACCAAATCCATGAAAATTGTCCTTATAATAAGGAGCGGCTTACTTAACAAAAAAGCCGATGCCTCCTCCAAAACAACACACTGTTCCCTCAGCTCCCTTATCTGCCCGTCAAATTTATGCTTTCTGTTTATTTTATCCAAAACAAGGAAAATCCATTTGTGCAGTTTTGTGGAATAACAGGCAAAAACCATCACTCCCGAAATACAAACCGTAAGGATATATCCCACCGCAAGCAAGTGGGAGTATTCACCAAAATACTCCATCATAAAGCCAAAGCTTAGGGCAAAAAATATTACGCTGAATATAGCAATGCTCAGTTTGTGCAGCACGTATTCAATCATATACATCCCCGTTCCCTTAGATACAGGAATCCCCTTTTCATTAAAATAGTATACCGCCGCAATCCCTGCACCGCTGCCCAGCGTGGCCACCCGGTAAAAACTGCAAAAAAATGCGCTCTCCACACCGAAAGTATAGGAAAACTCCGGCCGATACTCCCTTGCAAACCCCATGGTGACTGCCCCCTCCATACACTCATAGACCAATGAAGAAAGGCATATAACCGCCACGACCCACATACTGGTATTTTTAAGTTCATGGAGGATGGGTCCCGCCTGCTCCCTGAATGTGTACACAATCACAGCCACAATCAGCAGTACAAATCCCCACTTTAATATTTGTTTCTGTCCTTTACTGATAAAATCACTTCCTATGTATTTGTTCTGTATTTCTTCGTTTTAAATCCTATCGTTTCTGCTCACACTTAGGAAGTATAGCACAGAAAATTACTAAAAATCAATCGGCCCTGTGAACAAATTTTTGAAAAAACATATGAAATCATAAGTCAGTTTTACCTGTGATAAATTGGATACATTTTGTTAAAAATATGTTATAATGCCTTTGTACGCTAAACTTATGGAATTTATATGCCCTTCAAAGGAGGTTTTTTATGCCCGGTTTTACCACACACTATCTATTCGGACAGCAAACTTATCAAAAATTACACCCCTCAGAGGTAAAACAGACCATTCAGAGATATCACACGGTATTTTCCTTGGGGCTTCAGGGTCCGGACATATTCTTTTACTTCTTCCCTTTCTTTTTCTGGAAAGGCGGGATCCCAGGCTCCTTGGCCCACACTACAAACACGCAGAAATTTCTGTGGTATCTCTTAAAAAGCCCTGAAATTTTTGAATCCAAAAGACAGAAGAAGATTGCCCAGACCTACGTCTTCGGCTTTATCGGCCACTACCTTTTGGACAGCATATGCCACCCTTATGTCTATGGCAGAACAGGTTATCACCCAACAGAAAAAGGCTATCTGGGACATCATATCGGTTTGGAGACAGATATAGACACTACCCTTCTGTGGGAATATCAGGAAAAAGTTCCCAGCGAATTTCACGGGGCGGAGTGCATCTCACTGTCCAAAGAACAAGAAGAAATTGTATCAAAAACAGTTTATTTTGCATGTAAAAAGGCGTATCCTGCATTAAAAATCTCCCCGGGAATCGTAAAATCTTCCATCCATGCCATCCGCCAGGGGTGCAGGCTGTTATACGATTCTACAGGATATAAAAAAATACTGGTGCGCCGGATAGAGTCCATCTGCCCCGGATATGGGATGTTGTCTTCCCTGATACCCAGCGATACCATTATATATCACACTGACCCCTTAAACTTAAAGCACCACCCGTGGGTGAATCCCTGGGACGAGTCCGCCATATCCCATCAGAGTTTTACCGAACTCTTCGAGGAAGCCGAAAAGGATTATCAGCGCATCCTAAGAGATATCGCCTATTTCTTTGGAAGAGAGCGCACCAAGGAGGAGCAGAGGGCAGCCCTCAAGGTTATGGTACGCCACCTGGGAGACAAGAGTTACCACAGTGGACTGGCAAGTGATAAATTATAAAATTTTAATTTAATTTTTTGATATCTTCTCTAAAGATTCCTTTATCTGCTGCAATACAATCTCCATAAGCCTTGTGCGGGCCTCCAGCCCTGCCCAGGCGATATGGGGAGTAATCAGCAGTTTTTCACTGTCCTTTATCAGCCTTAAAGGATTGTCTCTTGCCATGGGCTCTGCGGACAGCACATCCAGCCCTGCGCCTGCTATTTTTCCCTGGCTTAAAGCCCCCGCCAGATCCCCCTCATTTACAATGGGCCCCCGGCCAAGATTTAAAAAGATTGCCTCCGGCTTCATCTTTTCAAAAGCCGCCTCGTTGAAAATCCCCTTTGTCTCCTCATTTAAAGGGGCATGTACCGACAAAATATCGGACTGGGCAAGAAGTGTGTCAAAATCCACCTCCTCATAAGTACTGTTATGGTTTTTCCCGGAGGTAGAGTAGTAAATTACACGGCATCCGAAAGCTTCGGCGATTTGTGCCACCCTCCTTCCAATTTCCCCAAGCCCTGCAATCCCCCAAGTCTTTCCTGAAATCTGCCAGAAAGTCTTCTCAAAATGAGTAAAAATTTTATCATTCACGTACCGTTCTTCTTTCACATAGTCATCGTAATACCTGAGTTTTTCCAGCAGGTAAAACAACATGGCAAATGTGTGCTGAGCCACGGACTCCGTGGAATATCCCGCCACATTATGCCAGATAATCCCCCGCTTTTCCAAATAAGGTTTATCTAAATTGTTTGTCCCTGTGGCGGTAACGCAGACAACTTTTAACTTCTCTGCACCTGAAACCGTCTTTTCACTTATGTTTGCTTTGTTCGTAACAATTACGTCCGCATCCCTTACCCTCTCCAAAATTTCCTCATCCGGGGAAAAATCATATTTAACCACCTCCCCCAGCTCATCAAACCCTTTTAAATCCAAATCCTCACCAATCGTCTTTGCGTCCAAAAATACAATCTTCATTTTATTTTTCTCTCCTTAATTTTTTGGATACTTCAAACATTTTTCTTTTGTCTAATTCATAGAACTTCATAAAAAACAGGGATAAGAGCCAGCAAATGATGGGCAGGCCGCAGTATAAAAACAATGTAGTGCCCTTAAGTTCCCCTGTGAGTTCATCCCCAATCTGGGGAAACCGCCTGTTATACCCCATCACAAGCATTACAAGCCCCACAAACGCCGTTCCCAAAGCGGCAAACACTTTATCTACAAAGGAAAACAACGCCCCCATAAGCCCAGGCACAAATCTGCCGCTGCGGTATCTCTCATAATCGGAACAGTCTGCAATCATTGGCACCACCATGTTATTTGTAATGGATTTACAACCGTTTAACAAGATATACACCAGGACAAACCCTATGGTAATACCGTTGATATGCCAGGGGTTAAAGCTAACGGCATTGATATTTTCCTGCATCAACACCCCTGTCATAACCACCTGGAAGAAAATTCCCAGGGCTGTAAACAACATAAGGGAACGCTTCTGCCCCATGCTCTGGGCAACCCGGATGCCTGCGCTGATGACAAACATGGTGGGCACAGCCGTCACAATACCGATGAGCCCTGCAATGGCATAGTTATTCATTAAAATACCAAAAACCATAACCCCCACAGTGGTGTGGGCATATACGGTGGAGGCAAATTTATTCATACATGCCGCCAGAATCAAAATCCGTATGGGTTTGTTGTGGCGGATAATATCCCAGTAATCCCGAATCTGAACTTTCTGTATGCTGCTCTGTTTTTTCAGAAGAGAGACCTTATCCTTTGACGCAATTCCAATCATAGCCAGAACGGTGCAGACAAGGGAACACAAAACCACCCAAACCACATATTCTTTAAACAGGGCTTCATTTGTAAATCCTCCATATTTGGGCACAAGATAATTTGCCACAAACACAGCCGTTCCCCCGAAGGCCGCCATGACAAACAGGGAATCAAAATAAGTGGAAACCGGCCTCTGCTTTGGATTATTGGTAAGAATCGCCTGTCCTGATTTTGCCACCACTGTCTGGAATGTGTACCCCAGCACAAAAAGGCCATAGGCTGCCACAAAAAAAGGAATTCTCATATACCGGTTTATCTCGTGGGTCATAAAATGCAAAAATACTGCGCTCACCGCCATGATCAGGTTTCCCAAAAGCATAAAGGGACGGAATTTTCCAAACCTGCCTTTCGAGCGGTCTAACATAAATCCCACTACGGGGTCCGTAATGGCGTCAAACACATTCATTCCTGTTAAAATGCAGGACACCAAAACCACACTGAAACCTGCAATGGAATTGGCATAATATGATACATACCCCATCAGGGCAAGATAGAGGTTTGTCGCCGCATTATTCAATGAAAAAAAGCAAATCTGCCAATATTTGGCATTATTATACCCCTGCTGTACCTTCCTTTTTGTCTCCATACACTACGCCCTCAAAATCTATCCTTTGTCTTCTAAAATATATATAGCGAATCTCTATGTCTTTTCCATGAATAAATTCTTAAAAGTCAATTATTTTTTCTTATTTTTCCAGGTACTTTTTTAAGGCGTATATACTCTCCTTTGCCTTATAATACCCCTCCTCATACAGCGCATGAAGTTTTCCCGGGTCTGACTCCGTCCTGCCCACTCCCAGGGTGGAATCCGGTGCAATAATAAACACTTCTCCCGCCTTTTCCCTAGCCCACAACTCTCTCATGCAAAGGTTATAGTTTTCCGCCCGGTGCTTTAAGGCATCTACCAAATTGGGATAGCTCTGGTAAATCCTTGATACCATTTTTAAAGAGTGGCCAGGCTTCTTTCGATACCCCTTCTCCCTGGTAAGAATCACAATATTTTTATCACATCCCTTTTCTACAGCCCGCAAAAAAGGAACGGAATCCGCTAAAGCTCCGTCCATATAATAGTGCTTCCCCACTTTCACCGGCTGGAACAGCACCGGAAGGGCACAACTGGCCACAATTGCCTGAAAAGAATCATCATCCCTGGGAACTGTAAGATACTCTGCCTTTCCCGTATGGATATTGGTAACGCCTGCCTCCACCTCCCCAGGATAATCTTTAAAAGCCTGAAAATCAAAGGGAAGAATCTCATTGGGAAGTTCCCCAAATACAAAGGGTATATTATAAAATGTCTTTTTCCCTTTATCAAAAAGATATTTCATACCCATATATCGCTTGTCTGACATATATTCCTCAGCCAAAATACGGTTTCTGCCCTTCTGCCCCGACAGATAGGACATGCCAAAGGCAATTCCCGCCGACACGCCGATAAAATAATCCGGCATAATATTTTCTTCTAAAAAACAATCTGTGACACCGCAGGAAAACACCGTCCTGCTTGCGCCGCCTTCCATGGTAATACCTAACTTCATGTGACAAATTTCTCCATTTTTCTTCTTATTTTACTACAGCCTGCTACTTTAGGAAAGAGGAATCCCCGGCAAACGGGAATCCCTCTCTATATATGCACTCTGTATGTATTTCTTATTCCTCTTTCCCTGCACTGTCCTGGGGCTTTAGCTGAACATCCTCAGTCTCCTCTTCGCCTAGTTCGGGAATATGAATCTTCTCCGCCACTGTCTCCTTAATGGAATCTAAGGTGAATTTCGTGGTATTATCCTTAAGTTCTCCTGATAAGACGATCAATCCCTGGGTCTCTGTGGTACATTTGTCCACAACCTCATTAAGCTCAATCATAGATGCTGAGGTTTCTTCCGTACTTGCGGCATACTGCTCTGAAATAGCAGAAAGCCCTTCCAGCACATCCAAGACATTTGCTTTCAGTTTTCCAAGGCCATCCACCTGGCCAGAAATATTCTCAACAGCCATTTTTACAATCTTAATCTCATCATTTAACTCATGGAACATATTCAAGGTATCTTCCAATTTTTCATTCTGCTCTTCAATAATCTCCATCATCGTTCCCATAGTGGCAACGCTGCGGTTGGAATTTCCAATCAAAAGATTTACTGCGTCGGCAATCTTTTCCGCAGAGCCCCGGCTCTGGTCTGCCAGAGTACGAATCTCTGTGGCCACAACTGCAAAGCCTTTCCCCTGCTCCCCTGCTCTTGCCGCCTCAATGCTGGCATTTAAAGAAAGAAGGTTGGTCTGGTTTGCAATGTCCGCAATCAGATTTGTAGCCTCCTGAATCTCCAGGGCCGACTGATTTGTCTCGTCCGTCTGATGCTGCACTTCGTCCACCGCCGAGTTGGTTCTCTTGCTGATTTCCAAAAGTTCTTCCAAATTGGAATTTGCAGAGCGGTTGTAATCCGTCATCTTCTGGGCGCTCTCTGAAAGTTTGGAAACATTTTCTGAGGTGGCGTCAATGGCGGAACCCATCTCTATGACTGCCGTATTCGCATGCTGTACGTCCCCTGCCTGCTGGGTAGCCCCGTTGGCAATCTCATTCACCGCCTGATTTACATTGTCAATGGAATTGCGGATGTTGTCAAAAGAGCTCTGAAACTCACTGGAAAATCCATCCAACTCCGAGGCTGTGGTAATGATATTTTTAATGATATCCGTAAGAGATGTAACCAGATTCTGCATAGAGCGGGCAACTGCACCCAGCTCGTCTCCCCTGGTCATCAATTTTTCATGGACTTTCACATTTAATCCGCCCTCAGCCACAACCTCCATATGGTTTACCGTCTGTCCGAGGACTTTGCCGATGGTGCGCACCATCACAAGAATTAAAACCATAGAGATGGCAGCAATAGCACAGAGAGCCGCAATCAGCTTTATCACGGCATTTCTCGTCATTGCAGACATTTTGTTTTTGCTGTATCCGGTAAACATACTGCCGTATATCTTCCCGCTGGAATCTCTCATGGGCACATAGTAGGTCATATATTCCCGATTCCCAATTTTTAGATTGGCATTATACACGCTTTCCCCCTGCTGAAGCAGTGAGTATATGCCTTCGGAGATAGGCTGGTCTTTCATATTGTTGCCGTCGGCATCCTCCATGGTGGTTGCACAGCGGTTATCCCCCAGTATAATGGTAAGCTCCACCGTGGTATTCTCGTTAAACTCATCCAGCAGGTGATAATTCTCGGTAATATTTAAATCCCCTTTGTAGAGCACCCCGTTCTCGTACCTGTAATCTCCCTCCGCCAACAAATCCATCTGCCTTGTAAATGCGTAGGATGCTGTTGCCAGCTCGTCTTTAATAATATTTTCCCCCACATTTCGGATCTCGCTGGCACCGATGAGACATCCCAGTGCCACAATGAGCAGCATAGGGATTGCTACAATCAAAACAACTTTGCTCACAAGCTGCAGACCCTTTTTCTTCCTATTGTTCACTAGCGTTATTTTTTCTCCCATTGTAATGCCTTTCTCCTTTCAAAATACCAATTATTCATAAGGCGCTAAAATAACTATGATTCCCTTTCCTCTGGAGATATTTTAACCACAATCAGCTTCACCCCAGTAACTTCCACCACTCTGGCTAACTCCCCCTCTTCTAAAATCTCATCCTCCCTCTTGCTGCGGGCCGTCCACTCCTGACCGTTTAGCACCGCAGTGCCTGTTCCATTGATATTGTCCACTCTCCCAGTAATTTTCACTGTTTTATCCACCACATCCTCGTAATTGGTACGGATTTTATTCGGGTTTATATATTTGAGAGCAAAAGGTCGGGTAAAAATCAGAAGTACCATAGAGACAATAAAAAATACCACAAACTGTGCAAAGGTTCCAAATCCCAGGGCACAGACCCCCATTGCCGCCAATGCCCCTGCTGCAAACCAGATTGTGGCAAGCCCTACGGTAACAGCCTCTGCAATCAGAAATATAATCATTATAATAAGCCAGATTAACACTGTCATGTTTGGCCTCCCTTTAAAGATAACTTATTTCTTATGATACCATTTTGAGAAAACAATTTCAATGTTTTTCTGTGCCGGAAAAACCACTTTTTGTCACAGTCTGCCCTTTCCACAATATGGCAAAATAAAACGAGAAGCCCTCTTAAGACTCCTCGTATATTTTATGGAAATAATCATTCAGTTTTGCCAGTGAGTACACAAGCACCGTTGTCTCCTGCTCGTTTAACCCTTCTTTTGCATTCTCTATCATCCTGCGGTGAAATCCTTCGTGGTGTCGGTATGCCCTTTTCCCTTTCTCCGTCAGGGACACAAAGACCACCCGCTTATCCTTCTTTCCCCGCTCCCTTAAGGCATAGCGCTTTTCCACCAAACCGTCCATGGCCTTGGTGAGGGTGCCGGTTGTCACGTTTAAGAGCTTTGCCACTGTAGACATGCTTTTCGGCTCTTTGATACCAATGGCTTCTATCACATGCATATCGTTGACGCTGATGTCTTTAAACTCTCTGGTAATCAGACATTTCTCTTCGATTTCCACAATGTCTTTAAAAAGTTTTACCAACAATTCATTCAGCACTTCATCGGCACCGGACAACCTTTCTGCCTCCATTTTTTCCTCCATAAAACATTTTACCATTCTAACACTGCCGCTCCCCAGGTTAAGCCTCCCCCAAATCCGGCAAGCACAATTTTATCTCCTTTTTTTATCCTTCCCGCTCTGTTAATTTCATCCAGAAGAACAGGTACGCTTCCCGCGGAAATATTACCGCACTCCTGTAAATTCGTGGGAAATTTTTCCATGGGGACCTTAAGGCGCTTTGCCACAGATTCGATAATACGGATGTTTGCCTGGTGAAGAATAAACAAATCAATATCTGAAACAGTAAGCCCTGCCTCCCCCAAAGCCTCCAAAATCGCTTTGGGCACAGTGCGCACCGCAAATTTGTACACTTCCTGTCCGTTCATATTGGTGTAAGATAAATCCGTGGAATTTTTCATATAGGGATTGTTGATTCTTCTGTTTTCACAGGTAAGGGCCTGGCCCTTGGCCCCATCAGAGCCCTGGGAAATCCCAAGGATGCCAAAGTCACTGTCCACCTTTACCAAAGCAGCCCCGGCCCCGTCTCCAAAGAGCACACAGGTGCTTCTATCATTCCAGTCCATCATCTTGGAGAGAATCTCCCCCCCCACTACAAGAATATTTTTATACCTGCCGCTTTTTATATAGGCGTCCGCGGTCTGCAGGGCGAAAAGGAAACCGGAACATGCGGCATTGATATCAAAAGCCACTGCATTCACTGCCCCAAGCTCCCGCTGAAGTTCGCAGGAAAGGCTGGGAAACACGTTGTCGGGAGAGAGGGTTGCCGCCAGAATCATATCAAGCTCCTCCGGTAAAGCCCCTGCTTCCTCCAAAGCCTGAAGGGATGCATGAAAAGCCAAATCAGTAAGAGTTTCCTCCGTGGCGATATGCCTTGCGCCGATTCCGGTACGGCTTTTAATCCACTCATCGGAGGTGTCCATAATTTTACTCAAATCATCGTTGGTGACAATCCGCTTCGGAAGCGCACTGCCCGTACCACATATCCTGGTTTTCATCTCATTCTCCTCACCCTAAAAACTCCGGAACCGCTGATACCGTTCCTCTGCTATCTCCTGACCGCTTTTTCCTTTATATTTCTCTAAAAACTCCCGCATATTACACTTCATAAACATAGCAATGTCGTGGAGGGCCTTATCATCCGCCCCGCCGTACTCGGGAATTACTTTTTCCACCACGTTTAAATGAAGCAGATCCTGGGCAGTAATTTTCATCACCTCTGCTGCCTCTTTTGCCCGTTTCCCATCTTTCCACAGGATAGATGCGAATCCTTCGGGAGATAGGACAGAGTAGGTGGCATTTTCCATCATCCACACCTCGTTGCCCACGGCAAGAGCCAGTGCGCCGCCGCTTCCCCCTTCTCCAATCATAAGGGTGAGAATAGGCACTTTCACCGCAGACATCTCATAGAGGTTCCTTGCAATGGCTTCCCCCTGTCCTCCTTCTTCCGCTTCCATGCCGCAGAATGCCCCGGAAGTATTTACAAAAGTAATAATGGGCCGCCCGAATTTTTCCGCCTGTTTCATTAGGCGCAGGGCTTTTCTGTATCCTTCCGGCGAGGGCATGCCGTAATTGTGAAGCATGCAGTCCTTCATATCTTTTCCCTTGTGGACGCCAATTACCGTTACGGGCTGGCCGTCAAGGTATGCGATTCCTCCTACCACTGCCGGGTCATCCCTGAAATACCTGTCCCCGTGGAACTCTATAAAATCGTTAAAAATTTCATCCATATAATCCACAGACGCAGGTCTGTCAGTTTTTCTTGCCGCCTTCACTTTTTCCCAGGCGGTAAGGCTTCTGCTCTTTGCACTTCTCTCTTTCATCAGTTCGCTGGGGGCATACTCAAAGTCCGTTGCCGGGGTAAAATTGGCAAATCCCTCCTGGCTGCGATGCAATTTCAATATTTTATATAAAGTCTTCTTTAAATCTTTACGCTCCACAATAGCGTCTACAAATCCGTGCTCCAACTGGAACTCCGCCCTCTGAAATCCCTCTGGCAGTTTCTGCCCGATGGTCTGCTCAATTACCCTGGGGCCGGCAAAACCGATTAATGCTCCCGGCTCTGCTAAAATAATATCTCCCAACATGGCAAAACTTGCCGTCACCCCCCCGGTGGTGGGGTCTGTGAGGACAGGAATATACAAAAGCCCTGCGTCGGAATGTTTCTTTAAGGCCGCGGATGTCTTTGCCATCTGCATCAGGGAGATAATTCCCTCCTGCATCCTTGCGCCGCCGGAACAGCAGAATAAAATCACCGGAAGCTTTTCTTCTGTGGCCCGCTCTACGGCGGAAGCAATTTTTTCTCCCACTACATGGCCCATGCTGCCCATTAAAAACCTGGCGTCACAGACACCTACCACTGCATCCTCCCCGTAGATTTTCGCCGCTCCGATGGTAACTCCCTCATGAAGCCCGGTCTTTTCCTGGGTTGCCGCAAGTTTTTCCTCATAATCCGGAAAATCCAGGGGATTTTTGGTCTCAAGCTCCTCAAACCAGGGAGAAAAGCTTTTGGCATCCGCCACCATCTTAATTCTGTTGGATGTCCGCACACGGAAATAATTGCCGCAGGCATAGCAGACATATTTATTTTCTTTTACATCTGACTTTACAAGTTCTTTTTTACAGGCGGGGCAGACCATTATGTCTTTGTCTGACTTACCCTCTGTGGATTTTGTCTCATTTCCCTTTGTGTTAGTCGCATTTTTCTTTTTAAATAAAGGTGCCATTTTAATTTTCGCCTCCGATTGCAAATGTGAGTTCTGCGGACGCTGCAAGTTTACCGTTTACTCTCGCAGTCCCTTTTCCGATTCCGATTGGGCCTTTTTCCTTGATAATCTCAAGCTCCAGTTCCAACACGTCCCCGGGCAGTACCTTGTTTTTAAACTTGGCATTGTTAATTCCTGCAAAATATGCCGTCTTTCCCTTATTTTCCGGCCTGCTTAAAATGGCTACGGCCCCTACCTGGGCCATGGCCTCAATAATCAAAACCCCGGGCATCACCGGCTCACCTGGAAAGTGTCCGGCAAAAAACGGCTCGTTGTAGCTGACACATTTTTTTCCCACTGCCCGCTTGCCTTCCTCCACTTCCTCAATGGTGTCAATCAGCAGAAACGGCTGTCTGTGGGGAATGATTTCCATAATCTGTTTTGTACTGTATAATGACATATTCTACCCCTCGTATTTTGCCAGTAAAAGCGTCGCATTATGCCCCCCGAATCCCAGGGAATTGCTCAGGGCATATTTGTAATCTCCCCTGGCAGGCTCTTTACAGTAATCTAAGTCTATCTCTTCATCCTGGGTGGTATATCCCACGGTCTGGTGGAGATACCCCTCCTCTAACTCCTTGACACAGGTGACAAATTCAATGGCTCCTGCAGCCCCCAGGAGATGTCCTACCATAGATTTGGTGGAGTTGATTTTAAGGTCTTTTGCATGGTCTCCAAAAGCAAGTTTAATGGCCCTTGTCTCAAAGAGGTCATTGTGGTGGGTGCCTGTGCCGTGGGCGTTGATATAATCAATATCCTCCGGCTTTATCCCCCCGTCTTTTACCGCGTATAACATGGCTTTTGCAGCGCCCTCGCCGCTCTCCTCCGGGGATGTAATATGATATGCGTCTGAGGTGCATCCGTATCCCAAAACTTCTGCGTAAATTTTTGCCCCTCTGTTTTTTGCGTGCTCTAACTCTTCCAGCACAACAATGGCTGCACCTTCGCCCATGACAAACCCGCTTCTGTTTTTGTCAAAGGGAAGCGAACATTTTTCCGGGTCGTCCACGGTGGACAGGGCGGTAAGGGCTGCAAATCCCGCAATGCCCACCGGGGTTACGCTGGCCTCGGAACCCCCGGCAACCATTACGTCCGCATCCCCGTACTGAATGGTACGGAATGCCTCGCCGATGCTGTTTGTGCCTGTGGCACATGCCGTCACCACATTTAAGCTTTTTCCTTTCAGCCCGAACTGGATGGAAACGTTTCCTGCCGCCATGTTGCTAATCATCATAGGCACCATAAGAGGGTTTACACGGTTCGGCCCTTTCTCTAAAATTTTAGAATGATTTGCTTCCATGGACTGGATGCTTCCTGTGCCGGAGCCAACGGAAACTCCCACCCGGTAAGGGTCTTCTTTTTCCATATCAAGCCCTGCATCCTCTATGGCCTCTTTTGCCGCAGCTACCGCATACTGGCTGAAAAGTTCCATTCTCTTTGCCGCTTTAAAATCCATAAATTTTTTTGCGTCAAAGTCTTTTACTTCCGCTGCAATATGGCACTTATATTCTGATGCGTCAAAATGTGTGATTGGCCCAAAGCCGATTTTTCCTTCCTTTGCGGACTGCCAAAATTCTTCTACGGAAAGCCCGATAGGAGTAATCGCACCCATTCCTGTTACAACAACTCTCTTACTCATTTTTTCATTTCCTCCGATATTTCATATCCTATATGCTCATTCCGCCGTCCACGGCAAACACCTGTCCGGTAATGTAATCCGATGCATCCGACGCTAAAAACACCGCCATATTGGCAATATCTTTTGTGGTCCCGATGCGTTTTAAAGGAATGGCATCTGTCATTTTGGCCTTCGCATCTTCTGTCATAGCCTCCACCATATCTGTGGCAATAAAACCCGGGGCAATGGCGTTTACATTGATTCCACGGCTGGCAAGCTCTCTTGCCACGCTTTTCGTAAGGCCGATGACTCCCGCTTTGCTGGCGCTGTAATTTGCCTGTCCCGCATTTCCCAAAATTCCGGAAACGGAAGAGATATTTATAATCTTTCCGCATTTCTGTTTTAAGAAATACCTGGACATATGGCGGATGGTATTAAATGCGCCTTTTAAGTTTGTGCCAAGCACCGCATCAAAATCTTCCTCGGACATTTTCATTAAAAGCCCGTCTCTTGTAATTCCTGCATTGTTTACAAGAATATCAATTTTGCCGTATTGTTTGATTAAATCCTGTATCATTGCGCCGCAGGCTTCAAAGTCAGATACATTGCACTGGTAAGTCTCTGCTTTTCCCCCGGCAGCACGGATTTCCTCCGCTGCGCTCTCCGCTTTTTCCTTAGAGCCGTTATAATTTAAAATTACTGCAGCTCCCTCTTTTGCCAAAGATAAAGCAATCTCTTTTCCGATTCCCCGGCTGGCGCCTGTTACCAGGGCAACTTTATTTTCCAACATAATTTTTGAAGTCCTCCAGCTTATCAATATTATTTACTTTCACATCCCGGTTAATTTTACGCATAAATCCGGTAAGGGTTTTTCCCGGCCCAATTTCCAAAAACTCGTCTGCGCCGTCTGCAATGAGGCGCTCCACCGTCTGCTGCCAGCGCACAGAGGATGCTACCTGTTTTGTGAGCAATGGCTTTACATCGGAGGCTTTTGTGACATAATCTGCGGTGACGTTGGCAAGGTAGGGGATAAACTCATACGCTATTTTTACATCCTTTAATGCTTCCCCCAGTTTTTCCCCTGCGCCGGATAACATTTGGGAGTGGAAGGGCCCGCTGACCTTTAAAGGCACAATGCGCTTTGCCCCTGCTGCTTTTAGTGCTTCCCCTGCTGCGTCCACAGCAGCCTTTTCTCCGGTAATCACAATCTGTCCGGGACAATTGTAGTTTGCAATGGAAACGATTCCTTCCGTTTTTTCACAGACTCCCTCGATAACTTCCGCATCAAGGCCCAAAACTGCACTCATGGCCCCCCCTGTGGGAACTGCTTTTTGCATATAAATTCCTCTTTTTCTCACAACGGAAAAAGCGTCTTTCATATCCATAACATTTGACGCTATCAATGCACCGTATTCTCCCAGGCTTAAGCCCGCCGTTACATCCGGGGTGATGCCCTCTTCTTTTAATGCAGTTAAAATAGCCGCTTCCGTGGCCAGCATTGCAATCTGTGTATATTCCGTAATATTAATTTTGTCATTTTCCTCAAAACAAAGCCCCGGAATATCCAAACCGGAGGCCTCTGATGCTAAATCATACACTTTTTTGCAGGCCGGAATTGTATCATAAAATTCCTTGCCCATTCCTACGTACTGTGACCCCTGTCCAGGGAACATAAATACCAGCTTACCCATGCCAACATCTCCTATCTCTTAACAGTCTATGGCTGTCTCTGTCCTAATAAACTTTCTGCCTGTGCCACGATTTCTTCTATCATTTCTTTACAGGTCTGCTCCTTGCTCACAAGGCCCGCAATCTGTCCTGCCATCAGGCTTCCCTTTACCACATCACCATCCATAACGGCGCTTCTTAAGGAACCTAAGGTAAGGCGCTCTAACTCTTCTAATCCTACACCCTCCTCTTCCATTTTTAAGTACTCTCTTGTCATCTGGTTTCTAAGTACCCGGATGGGATGCCCTGTGCTTCTCCCTGTCACCTCAGAGTCGATGTCCTTTGCCTTAATGATGCGCTCTTTGTAATTGGGATGTACAATGGATTCTTTTGCCACTACAAATCTTGTTCCCATCTGAACTGCTTCGGCGCCTAACATGAAAGCCGCCGCAAGGCCTCTCCCGTCGCCGATTCCTCCTGCTGCAATGACAGGAATTTTTACAGCGTCCACCACCTGGGGAACCAGTGTCATAGTGGTTGCGCTTCCGATATGTCCGCCGGACTCCGTTCCTTCCGCCACAACGGCATCGGCGCCGCCCCGCTCCATCATCTTTGCCATAGCTACGCTTGCCACCACGGGAATTACCTTCACACCGGCTTCTTTCCACATATCAATGAACTTTCCGGGATTTCCCGCACCGGTTGTCACTACCTTAACCCCCTCTTCCACTACCACCTGGGCAACTTCCGGGGCATTGGGGTTCATCAGCATTACATTGACGCCAAAGGGCTTATCCGTAAGCTCTTTTACTTTCTGTATCTGCTCCCTCACCACTTCGGGAGGTGCGCTGGCCGCTCCGATAATCCCTAAGCCCCCGGCTTCCGATACGGCGGCTGCCAGATGATATTCCGCAACCCAGGCCATGCCTCCCTGAATGATAGGATATTCAATTCCAAGTAACTCTGTAATCTTGGTTTTCATGATTTTATGCCTCTACGCCTTTTGTTTTCAAATACTCAATAACATCGTTTACAGTTAAAATTTTCTCTAAGTCCTCTGAGGGAATCTCCACGCCGTACTCTTCCTCAAGGCTCATAACAAGCTCAAATAAATCCAGGGAATCTGCACCCAGGTCGTCTTTGAAGTTGCTCTCTGCCTTTACTTCATCCTCTGAAACGTTTAACTGCTCTGCGATAATAGTTTTCAATTTTTCCAACATGTGATTTTCTCCTTTTTACCTTTTTCATTTTTTTACATTTGACCAAAAAATATTTTGATAGTCAAATTATTTGATAAGCAAAGTATATATGCACTGGATATATTTGTCAATATGTTTTTTAAGATTTTTTAAGGAACTCACTGCAGCACCATTCTAACGGCGGGAGTTTTTAAGCCGGAAGGCATAGATCAGTTCCTTTAACAAGCCGGACTGGGAGGACATCTCCTGGCTGGCCGCCGCACACTCCTGGCTTGTGGCAGAGTTATTCTCAACTACTGCGGAAATCTGTTCCACCCCGGTAGCCACCTGCTCCATGGCCTGAGTCTGGTTCTCCACTGCCGCCACAACCTGTTCCATCTTCACCGTCACATTTCCAGCCAGTTTTCCGGTCTGCTCCAGGGCCTCTGTAACCCTGTTCATAACCTTGCCGCCTTCGGTAATGGAGGCAACGGAATTTTCAATCAGCTCCTTTGTAGCCTTGGCAGCCTCATCGGACTTAGCCGCCAGACTGCTGATTTCTTCTGCCACGACGGCAAAGCCTTTGCCGGCGGCACCGGCTCTGGCAGCCTCCACAGCCGCATTTAATGCAAGAATGTTAATCTGAAAAGCAATATTTTCTATAGTGGCAATAATGGTGCTAATCTCCTTGGAATCATTGGAAATATTTTCCATGGACACGCTCAGCTCCCTCACGTTCTCCATACTGATACCAAGCTGTGCACCGGCCTGATTGACAAAGTGTCCAACCTCTTCCGCCGCTTCCGCAGTCCGCTTTGCATCCTCTGAAATTCCCGTAATGGTGGTTGAGATTTCAGTGACGGCGCTGGCCTGCTCAGTAGCCCCCTGGGCCAGAGTCTGGGCACTGGCAGACACCTGGTCGGAACCGTTGGATACGTGCCCGGCGCTGGCCGCAATCTGTCCCATTGTCTGGTTTAATGCGCCTAAAATACTGTCCAGGGACTTCTTTATCGTATGGAAATCCCCCATATAGTCCTGATTGGCCTCCTTCGTCAAATCCCCTTCAGCAATGGCTTCAAGCACGTCTGCTATTTCCCCTATGTAAGACCTGAGACGGCGGATGGTATCCTCAAATATTTCCCCAAGCATACCAACTTCATCTTTTGAGCGGATACCGATGGAAACTTCCGTTCCCTCAGCCAGCCCAAGCTCACCCTGCTCCATCTCCATGGCCGCCTGAGTGATTTTTCCCAGAGGAATGGAAACCGTTTTCTTTATGTAAAATGTTAAGAAGATGATGCACAAAATAATCACAGCCGCACTAATCGCCATAGCATAATTGATAATTCTGCCAGTTGCCGTCTCCGCATCCGTTACGGATATCCCGGCAAAAATCAAGCCGTCAATCTCACCGCTCTCATTCTTTGTGGGCACATAAGAGCACAAGTAGGATTCTCCCAGGATATCCGCCTGGCCTACATAGGACTGCCCCTGGGTAAGTACAATGTCGCACAAATTGGAAGCAAGCTTTGTTCCCACTACCCGCTGTCCGTTTTGGGTCACTGTACTGTAAGCCCTGGTGTCCCCCTGAAAAATTGTGAACTCACAGCCCATACGCTCTTTTAGCCCATCCAGAACCTGGTTAATATCTTCATCCTCCGATATCCGTTCCAATTCATGCTGCAGCATATTGGTACCGCTTGTACAAACATTGGTCTGCATACTTCTCACCAGCTTATTAAACATGGTGACACAGACCACCACTGCCAAAATGATAGAAAGCGACAGCATGATTACTACAACATTGCCAACCTTCCGTCCGATATGCCTGCACTTTCTGTTCCTTTTTCCCTCTACAACCTGTTTTTTTCCCATACCGCTTTTTCTCCGTTTTTTTATAGTAATATTGGCTGTGCCGGCCCGAAATGGGCTGTAAGCAAAGCCTGTTTCTATTGTAACATAGGATACGAAAATAAAAAACATATTTTTCTCTGTTTCAAATACTGCTGCCAGGCTGCTTTTAACCTCTGTACGCAATTATGCGTATAATTCATTATGCTTTTTCCAAAATTACTTAAGAATACTCAACTTTCGGTGGAACTACGGGACAATTATAATTGCTTGCACATTTCATATGCTTCTCTCCTTACACTATACTTTTAGATACTACATATCAAAAAAATAGAAAGGAAGTAATGTAATGAATTTTTATAAAATTATCTTTCCTTGTGCATAGTTTTTCAATTTTTTTCCAGACTATATCCTATCAACGATTTTCAGAAAGGATTTATTATGGAAAAAAATGTAAATTTAAACTATGCCACAGACCATGTGAGCCAGGCAAAAGAGGCGGATATCAAAAATACTGTCACAAACGGCATCCGGGACGCAATTCCCGGAAATTCCTCCCCTGCGGCGGTAAAACAGGAGGGGTTTTACAATGAAGATGACAAAGCAGCGCCGGACAATAACCCCTTTTTTACGGAGAGGAGTAATCCCTTAAGCAGTAAAGGAAATTAATTGCACCGGGCAGAGATAACTTTCCTCTGCCCGGTGTTTTTATTTTACACAACAATTTCAAACACTTCACTTTGACTTTCTCCGCATATTCCTTATTTTTATGAAAACTAAAGCTGATTAAGTATCCCTTTGTACAGCTTCTGCTGTCAAGGTAACTTTTAAGCTTCTCCAACCCTTTTTCCCGGTACTTTTGCCATGCCATATTTTAAGTTCTACAATATGCTCAAAACCTCCGTAGGATATCACAACATCCATCCTTGAACTGCTTCGGGTTTCCGGTTTCTGCAAATTGGTTCTTTTCCAGATTTTTTACAATACATACCCCCGCTCCAATAACAATCACAGCCATCAAAAAATACTCCCCGCAGCATACAGGCTTTTCCGCAAATCCTCCCTGTAAAGTCTGTCCTCCTCCAAAAAACTGCTGATGACACAGGCAAAACTGTTTATATTGCCCGTGGCGTGAATGTAGCGCCCTTCCCCGATATAGATTCCAATATGTCCTGGGAAATACAGCAAATCCCCCTTTTTAAGCTTGTCAAAAGAAATGCTTTTTACCGGATAGCCCGGATGAATTTTTGCATCCCTGTAAATGATTACTCCCCCAAAGAGATAACACATAAAGGTCAGCCCGGAACAGTCAATTCCCTGCTGGCTCTTTCCCGCCCAGCGGTAGGGCGTGTTTAAGTAGCTGGCGGCAAACAAAACCACCTTTTCCCGAAACTGGGCCTCCGGGACATTTGGGCCAAGAAAATACCCCGGTTTTCTGCCCAGATAGAGATACCCGTCATCGTCAGGACGCCGCATCACTGCAATTTCAGGGACAAAACCTGTGATTCCCGATGCTGTCCGAACCCGCAGATATCCCTCATATGTTTTTCCCCGTACATCCTCCCCTTTCCCGGAATACGTTATACATTCCACATAACTTCCCTTGTCCAGAGTCACAAGCCTATCCCCCTGCACTTTTGTCTCTGCCAGCACATCCGCAAAAGGCGCCGCCACCATCATCTGTCTGCCGCGCCTGTCCCTCTGCCTTAATTTTTCTTCTATGGTAATTTTCACCGCATCCCTTTTCACATATCCTGGATACCCATAATGAGTTACAATCTGATAATACTCCCCTTCCTCCCCCAAAATCCCCACTGCCCAGCCCATAAAAATCTGGTCAGCCGGGCTTTTCAAATCTTTTTCCATAAGAAAGGCAGAAGGCACCCTGACGATTCCTACCCTCATCCATAACTCCTTTGCATTTTTCTTTCAATATATGCAAAGATGTCCCCTTATAGCATCTCTCTGTAAAACTCCCACACATTTTTGTAACACACTGCCTCAATTTCACTTTCCCGAAACCCAGATTTTTTCAAAGCATCCCACAAAAGCTCTGCCTTAGAAGCATCTTTTAACTCCAGATTATCGTCCATACCGTCAAAGTCGGAACCAAGGCCGATGCAGCCGATTCCTCCCACATCCGCCATGTGGCGGATATGCCTGACAATATCTTCCACCCTGCCAAAATACACTCCATTTGTCTTTTCCTCCGTAAGAAAAGTCCCATAATAATTAATTCCAATCATGCCGCCCTGGTCCGCAATCTTACGAATCTGCCCATCCGTAAGATTCCTGGGATGCCTGCAAATTTCTCTGGCATTGGAATGACTTGCCGCAATCCTTTTCTTGCTGTATTTTAGTACATCTGAAATTCCCTCATCCGAAAGATGGGACACGTCCACAATGATCCCCAGCTCCTCCATTTTTTCCAGAAAAGCAATCCCCGTCTCCGTTATGCCCTTCCCCTCCCTGACGCTTACTCTCCTGTCATCACAGGCTGCAGGCGATGCAAGGGAGTTTTCATAATTCCAGGTAAGAGTCATCATCCTTGCCCCCAGGCGGTACATCTCCTCCAGCTTACTTAAATCCCCCTGGCAGATTTCCCCCTCCTCCAAGGTCAGAACAGCCGACAAAATCCCGTTCTTTTTGTTTTCCTCCATCTCCTGAAATGTGCAGGCCTGGCGAATCCGTCCCCCACACTGATTTATCTCTTTTATAAAAATCTCAATCTGCTCTTTTGCACAGGCGTAAGCGTCCTCTTCCTCCCCCCAGTCCACAAAAACAGCAAAATTCTGCAAAATGTAATTGCCTGTTTCCATTTTGCGCACATCTAACTGTAAATCGTTATCCATTAGGGTTACGACATTTCCCTGCCGTTTTTTTGCACGCAGCGCTGACAGGGTATCGCAGTGTAAATCTGCTATATACATAAAATTCCTCCTCAAATATTATTTCCTACAAAGAAAAACAGAAGCGGCCGTCTAATGCTCCGCTTCTTCTATCAGTTCCAGTATTTCATCCTCTGACCATAACTCATTTGGAAAAATAGATATATCTTCTTTGTGTTTTCGTATTTTTCAAAATATTAAATAATTGTGCTCTTTCCTGAGCCATTCGGTCCTGCCAGAACAAGTATCATGGGTTTTCTATCAAACATACTGCCTCGTTCCATCTGCATACTCAATATATGCTTTTTTTCCACATCATATCTCGCTACAGTTTTTTTCTAATAAGGAATTATTTTGTTCGTGTCATCCCCCCATTCGCCAGCCCTAAAAATAGAAAGAGCAGCGGCAGATGATAAATGGAATACCCGTTTACAAGACCCTGAATCAAATATACGCACAATGTCACAATCACCGCAATCTGCACCTCATTCTTTTTCCACGTACGAAATGCCTGAATAAGGGTAGCTATTAGCAGTCCAAAATATCCCAAAACACCAAGGAGTCCCATATCCACCAGTACCTGCATCAACTCATTGTGAGGATCGCGAAGATTTGATCCAAGATATGCCATAGATTCTTCCCTGAAAGATTCCGTCATAAAATCCTTATAACAGTTTTGCCCATTTCCAAAAAAAATCCGCCAAATCGGTTCTTCTTTTAAGGATTTCACTGTTCCTTTCCATATAAATCCCCTGTGGTTAAAGGTCTCATCCGTAAGGATAAAATGCCTGAAAAAAGAACTCTCCGGCAAACTTGCCCTTCTGACATTTATCCATACAAGAACCAGTGCGCCAATCACCCCCAAAACCAACAATACTCCTACAACAGTATATCTTACTTTTAAAAAACATTCCACAATAACTTCTTTTTTCCACATGAAAAACACTGCAAAAATTCCAAAGCAAACCACTTCAGCTAAAATCCATACATCACTCAGCACAAACGCCCCGATTCCATCAAAAGGATAGAGGTGTTCTCTCCACAAATGCAAAAGCAGGCAAATGGTGACTTTTGCTCCCAGATAAATTCCCAATAATTCTATGTAGCGCATTAACCATCGGGTATCTCCCAGGGCAAAATACCCCAGTATAAAAATCCCTGCTGCCACAGCAAACAATGCGCTTTCTGTCTTGATAAAAAATACAAATAAAAATCCCATATACAAATTGATGCCGTAAACCACCTGGGAAAAACACTCCCTGCAAAGCATAAACATCACCATTACAAGGGGCAGCATCAGAGATACAAAACACGCATTAAAATTTGTATTCCCCAAAGGGGTCAAAAGAATATCCGGGGACTCACACCCGGTCTGTATGTACATAAAATTAATTTTGCAGGCGCACAAAATCCCAAAGAGATAAATCACTGCGCTGCCCAAAAGCCAGCTCCATATTACTGTGCTGTCAAATGTACCGTAACACCGGATGCCAAAATAAATCAGTATAAAACCCAAAAAACATATGCCGCACAGGGTTCTGCTGCACATCTCCCAAAAAGCTTCCTTCCTGTCTAAGGCAAGAACCGTGGACAGGAAAACTGATAATAACAGTATCAGGGCAAAAATAATATCCACTTTTTTGATGCACAATTTTTCCTTTCGGGAATCCCAAATTTTCTTTCCAAAAACCGGAAATAAAAAACATGTATAGATAAATGTAAAAAATAAAAAAAAATGCTTTTTATCCCACGTAAGGCTGAACATTTTATTGGTATAAAACACCGGAAAAAATACGCACATTACAAGAATATAAAAGCTTGTCACTTGCTGTCCCAGCCAGTCCGCCAGGTTGTCTATTTCCTTTTTCATCATCCGCTTTTTCATCCTTCGCTTTTTTCATTTTACAACAGCAAAAAAGCAGGAGTCATAAAGAGTTTCATTCTATATACTCCTGCTTTTTTATCTGTGAGATTACTGCATCTTACAGATTATTTCACTTTAATTTTTACCGTTGCTTTCTTTTTGCTTCCGTCCTTTGCCGTAGCGGTAATTTTGACAGTTCCTTTTTTCTTAGCGGAAACTTTACCTTTGGAATTAACGGTTGCAATTTTCTTATTAGAAGTTTTCCAGGTCACTTTCTGATTGTCAGCAGTTGCGGGTGTAACAGTTACTTTCAATGTCTGGCTTTTTTTCACCTTCATGGTTTTATTGCCCTTGATTGCCAGCTTTGTAACCTTAACGGCTTTCTTGCTTGCATTTAAAGTAACTTTTGCTGTTTTTCCATTACTGGTTTTTGCAGTAATTGTTGCTTTTCCAGCCTTTTTAATTTTTACTTTGCCCTTGCTGTCAACAGTTGCAATTTTCTTATTGGATGTTGACCATTTCACTTTCTTGTCTTTTGCATCCTTTGGTGTTACCGTAGCTTTAAAGCTGTAGGTTTTTCCCACTTTTGCTTTTAAAGTACCTTTTACAGTCTGGCCGTTTAATGTAATAGCTACTTTTGAAACTTTCTTATCTACTGGCTGCTCATCCTTCGTCGTTTTCACTGTTACCGTTGCAGTGGCTGTCTTATTGCCATCCTGTGTGGTAACTGTGATGGTTACTTCCCCGTCACCGGTTGCTGTCACTGTACCATTTGCTACCGTTGCAACCTTATCATTGGAAGTTGCCCATGTAACATTTTTGTTTGTTGCATTAGCCGGAGCTACGGTTGCCGTTAATGTTGCAGTTGCTCCGATTTTGTCCAAAGTAACCGCTGTCGGCGCCACTGTCACACCTGTAACTGCCACTGTGTTAGGTGTATTGTCACCTGGCTTTTCATTTCCACTGGTAGTTCCGCCTGGCGTATTGTCCCCGCCGCCGCTGGTTATGTCTCCGCTTCCGCTGGTTACTGCTGCTTCCCCATTTTCCGTTGAAGCGTAAACAGCAAAATTTGCCGGAAGCAATGTAGTTCCCAAACATACTGCCATAGCAACTGCCGCTGCACGTTTCACAAAACCTTTTGTGAACTTTACTTTCAGTTCTGTCATTTTCATGTCCTCCTATTTTTCTCTTTTTTATCCTTTTTGTATGGCATTTCTTTCCATACTGTGATTCAGTGAATCACTCTGCATGTATCATTATAACGGTTCAGTGAACCACTGTCAACAATAAATCAAAACTTTTTAGCTGCCTTGTGCCATTTTGTATCCTTTTAATGAATATGAAAGAATATTTTAAGGAAGGGCCGGTGACAATGCACCGGCCCACATGAGAAAAACAATTTTGTCTGGCTGCCTTATTAAAATAAAAAACTTAACTGTATAATCTATTATCTAGGGATTTGGGCTGACCTATCCAAGTGGTGGCAATCCACCACTGTACACTCACTTTGCACTTCCTCTGGATCTGCTCCGATTTTCTGTTGTATTTAACCCTAGAAGAATTAAATCACAGAGCATACGATTCATTGTCACATTTGCATATTTAGAAGATTTTAAAACATCTAATTCTTCTTTCATAGCGTTGGACACAGAAACAGAATAGCGTTTTGGATTTTCAGCCATACTCTCCCCCCCTCTCAAGGTTCAGTGAATCACTATTTGCATTATTCATTATAAGAGTTCAGTGAACCACTGTCAATAAAAATGTAAAATTTTCCAATGGGTTTTTCTTCTTAAATTACCAGAAACCTTTTGTTTTTCAGCTTTAGTTGCCTTTACATCCTAGCATTACTCCGGTATAATCACAAATGAGGTGATGCATATGGCTACAAACAGACCAAGATATACGGTTTCTGTGGATGATGAACTATTCCAGAGAATTGAAGACTTCCGCTACGAACATCGTTATCAAACGCGTTCTCAGGCGACAGTTGAGCTCATTCGGCTTGGACTTGAAGCATTAAAAAAAGAGCAGACGGAAAAAAATGACGCATCTTCCGACAATTGAAGAAAAATCACTGGAAATTGCTTTTATCCAGTGATTTTTCTTCATTTCACATAAAATCTCCGCCGTTAAACCTCCGGCTGCTCTAAAAGTTCTCTTTTAAGACCTGCACAACCTTTGTGGCCGTCTTTTCACAAAATGTTTTGTCATGCTCCACAAACAAAAGTGTGGGCTGCCATTTTAAAATCAGGTTTTCCAACTGCATCCTTGAAAAAATATCAATATAATTTAAGGGTTCATCCCAAATATAAAGATGCGCCTTTTCGCAGAGACTTTTTGCAAGCAGGACTTTTTTCTTCTGCCCCTCGCTGTACTCTCTCATATCCTTGTCAAACATTTCCCTGGAAAAATCCAGCTTTCTAAGCACTGCTTTAAATAAACTTTCCTCCACTCCCTCTTTTACGGCAAAATCCTTAAGGTTTCCCCCCAGAAAAGAAGTGTCCTGGGAAACATAGGAAATAACCAGCCCGCTGCCCACTTTATATTCCCCCTCATATGCAATCTTCTCCCCCAGGAGTAATTTAATAACACTGGACTTTCCGCATCCATTGCATCCCTTTAACGCCACCCTCTCCCCTCGTTTTATGTCAAAGGCAACATTCCCGCATATCTTTCGGTTGTCATAAAACAGAGACACATTTTTAAGCTGGGCATAAACGTTGGAATGGTACTCCAGGGGAGTTATTTTCAGGTCATCCGCCCTTTCTATATTTTTAAGCAGCTTTGATTTTTCTGCAATCTTCTTTTCCGCCCGTGCCTCCCCGGCCTTTGCTTTTGCCATCATCTTTGCTGACTTATGGCCTATATAACCTCTGTCCACCCGCAGGCCGGCAATTCTGGTATGGTATTTCGTCTTTTCTACCTTATCCGCCCACTTAGCCTTCTCCGCCGCCGTCTCCTGTAATTTATGGATTTCTTTCTTTAACCTGTCATTCTCCGAAACCTCAAAGGCGTCACGGCGGCTTTTATTTTCCATCCAGGAAGAGAAATTTCCCTGCTCTATCTCAATATTATTTTTATTAATGGATAAAATGTGGTCGGTACAGGTGTCCAGAAAAGCCCTGTCATGGGATACTAAAATAAACCCTTTTTTACTTTTCAGATAATTTGCTACCAGCTCCCTTGCCTCTTCATCCAGATGGTTTGTGGGCTCGTCAATTAAAAGAAAATAATTGTCCCTGGAAAACAGAACGGAAAGCATAACTTTCGTCTGTTCCCCGTTGGAAAGAGTCTCAAAGGGCCGGAATAGCACAGAATCATCCACCTTAAGAATGGATAACTCCCTGGAAATCTTCCAGTAATCATAATCCGGGTATATCTCATCTACAATATCTATCCCATTCCTTGTCTTATCCCCCGTGTGAAAGGGAAAATAATCAAAACAGGAACTGTGGGTTATCTTACCCTGATAGGGAAACTGCCCTAAAAGCAATTTTAAAAAAGTAGTTTTTCCCCTTCCGTTTCTCCCTGTAAATCCCAGCCTCCAATCTGTATCTATGACAAAACTTACATTTTCAAATACATTATCATAACTGCCCTCATAGGCAAAAGTTAAATTCGATACTTTTATCTGTGCCATTTCTTTGTCCTCCTTTGCTTTGGCGTGTGCAATCGAGTAGGGATGGTTTTCCCCTACTCGCCGTGTGGCCCGCATGCCGCGTCTGCGGCAAATTTCCATATGCGGGTCTGCGCATAAAAATAGCCGCAGGAAAGTAAATTCCTGCAGCCCGAAAGACAAAGAAACGCTATGCATTCCTTGTTATAAGGGAAAAGAATTCATACTTTCCTGCTTACAGGCACAACAAAATGGACAGTAGTTACTGTCGAAATCACAATTTGTCTGCCTGAAATCATTAGCAAGAAAATATGAACATCCTTTCACCTCCTCAGTTATAAATAAAACAAAAACCTATTTTACCGCCGCTAGCTGTCTTTCAATATCTCTGCCTTCATAGATTACACGTATTACAGTTACAATCCCTTCCTCTTTATCCGGAATATAAAACACAAGATATTTATCCACAGCCATCACACGAAGACCTCTTCCTCGCCAGGGTTCTTTTTCGTACAGCCTAAATTTCTCCGGAAATTTTGAAAGCCCTAAGATATTTTTCTCCAACCGTTCAAGCTGGCCTGCCGCATTTTGAGGAGAATTGAGCGAAAAAGCAATATATTTATACAATTCCTCAAATCGGTATGTGCCTGCTCCGTCACAATTATCTCATAAATCATATCTTATAATCCCTGCGAATATCGGCAAACACCTGTTTTGCAGGTTTTGTTCTTCCTGAAAGCATATCGGCATAACCTTTCTCCAATTCTGCGCTTAATTCCGTCTCCGACAATTCTGCCGCATTGACCGGTCCTGCCGTAGGTATTTTAACCTCAAAGGGAAGGCCCTTATTTAAAATAATCTGTTTATAAAACATATTAATTGCATTTGACGCAGGTATACCAAGAGCAGATAAAATCTTTTCTGCCTGTTCTTTCACTTCCGGCTCAATCCGTGCATACAAGTTAGCTGATTTTGTTCCCATAGCGCAAACTCCTTCCGCAAATATCAGCATTTGCTGTTCACGTATACATTATACCAACTCGTGCTTACAATAGCAATACATTTTTCACTCCCCTTTATACCCAAAATCCGGAATCCCCAGCCAGCGGTTTTTAAAATAATGGGCCGCCAGTTTGGGCCTGCGCTCCCTGGTAAACAGGCCTTTCTTATTGCCGTCCACCCGCATCAATCCCTGAATCGTGGCAAAATCCGCAAAATTCCATGTATGCTCCCCCACCACAATGCTCATGTACGGTAAAGAAGCAAGCAACCGAAAACAACAGATAGACTGCCAGCACCATACTATTCCGAACCCAAAAAACAAAAGGCAAGCATTATGGAAATGTGCATAACAGGCTATGGAATCATGGATAACTCTATTCACAGCACATGGAAAAGCTAAAGAGCAGCTTTCCCACGTCCTGCAAACAGAGTTACCCACAATTCCATAAGACAGCCAGTTATACACATTTCCACAATGCCGACTACTGCGGAATCCCTCTCATTCCTACCTTTTTCCAAATAAAACAAATGACTTTATTGACAAAACTCATATCATTAGTTATAATGACATTTATATTAGTTTAAGGAGGATACAGCATGGCAAGAGCAGGTCTTGATAAAAATATAATTGTCAAAAAAACGGCGCAAATGGCAAATGAGATAGGCATAGAAAATGTTACATTAAAAATGCTTGCAGACAATTTGAATATTCAGACACCATCTCTATATAATCACATCAAAAGTCTTGAAGATTTACAAAAAGAGTTAATGATTTATGGCTGGAATCAAATGGCAGAAGTAATACTGAATGCAGTAGCAGGAGTTAGCGGCTATGACGCTTTAGAAGCACTTTGCTACGCCTTTTATAGATATGCAGTCCAAAATCCGGGTATTTTTAATGCTATGCTTTGGTATAACAAATATCAAAATAAAGTAATGCTGGATTCAACAGAAAGGATTTTTTCGATTGTATATAAAATCACTTCATCATTAAATATACCAAAAGAAACTTGTAATCATTTAATCCGAACATTTCACGGATTTTTAGAGGGATTTTCTTTATTGGTCAATAATGCAGCTTTTGGCAATCCGGGTTCAATAGATGATAGTTTTGACTTGTCATTGAAAGTATTGATAGCTGGCATAAAGGGATTAGAAATAAATTGATGAGTTATATTTAGCTGGGAACAAATCGACAAAGGCAGGAAAAAGTATGACGAAAGTGAAGAAAATAATGAAGATTTTATTAGCGTTTGTTATAATTACATTTATTTTACTGCTTGCAATATATATAA
>Ga0137307_100515_pt1 | contig 49410 bp, 77 predicted proteins | sample NAcewD2O_March_2_FD_97180 | JGI IMG/M metagenome (GOLD analysis project Ga0137307, IMG submission 97180) | Mouse cecal microbial communities from Vienna, Austria - N-Acetylglucosamine amended D2O_March | ecosystem: Host-associated > Mammals > Digestive system > Large intestine > Cecum | place... | reverse complement strand
ATCGCCGCCATCAGCAGCCGCCAGCGCATTGCCGGAAACAAACGCAAAAAGGTATTTGATTACCCAACCGCCAATAACACAATAATATGGCGTAATGATAATCGGGACAAGGGTTGCAAGCCAGCCTAGGAAACCGAAACGACGGTCAAGCGCTTTGTATGCCCCGATACAGGACAAGCGGGTCTTACGCCCGATTGCAATTTCCGTAATTATCAAAGCAAACCCAAAAGTTACTGCCAAAATAATATAGACAAGCAGGAAAATACCGCCGCCATGTTTAGCGGCAAGATACGGGAACCGCCACAAGTTGCCAAGCCCAACGGCAGAACCGGCAGCGGCAAGGACAAAGCCAATGCGGCTGGAAAAGCTGCTTCGTTTTTCTTTCACGATAAAAAACCCCTCTTTTTATTTTGGAATCGCCGGCAAACCGGCAAAAAAATTAGGCTGCCTATCATTTATCCCGGATAGGCAAATAGATATAGATATTATGCCACAAATACGGCATTTATGCAAGCATATTATTGTACAATTTTGCATCCGTGTTTTGTCAATAGGTAAATGCAAGATTTTTTGATTTTATTTTTTCGAGCGGGCGGCGGGCGGTTTCCCCCGCTCAAAGCAGAATGGAAATCAGGTCCCCGAACTCTTGTTGAAACATCTTCGCCGCTGATTTATAGTTGAATATCCCGCGCGGATATTTGTTTATCCACCGTTCCAGTTCCTTTATTTCCTCTTCCGTTGTGTCCGCAAAATCAAAGCCCTTTGGATACCTCCGCCGAACCATCGTGTTTTGATTTTCGTTACTGCCCCGCTCCCAGCTACAATACGCATGGCAGAAGAAGAACTGTGCCCGCGCCTCTTCCGGGTCCAGCGCAGACCGGGCCATTCCCTCAGCGTCCGAAAACTCCGAACCATTATCAACCGTAATCGTTTTGAAAATCTGCCCGAACGCCTCCCCGCACCGCCGTTCCAGATCGTCCAGCGCGGCAACAACACATTCCATCGTTTTACGCGCCATCAGAATTAAGATTTCCCAGCGGGTTTTTCTCTCAGTCAGAACCAGAAGCGTTTTTTGCGAACCCTCTTTTGGCCCTTCCACACAATCCATTTCCCAGTGTCCCGGCGTTTCCCTGCTTTCAACCTCTTTCGGCCTGTTCTCTATGCTTTCGCCGCGCGGCGGGCGGGCGGCGCGCTTCTGGTTCTGCTTCTTCTTTTTCTTCTTCTTTCGCAGAAGGTCTTTATTCGTTACGCCCAGCACGCCGTTTGCAATGTATCTATAAAGCGTTGTTTTGGAAACCTTCGTTTTGAAGGTCAGCCCTTCTTCTTCGATCTCTCCCAGAACCGCGCCAGGGGAATACCCCTCTTCCAAAATCTTTTTCTCTATATGCTCCGCGTATTCGTGATCGTGTCCAATCTTTACTTCCGGCCCCTTTTCGGACAAGTGCCGTTTATAATTTTGGTGTGCTATGTCCGGGCTGTACCGCTCTTCCGTTGTCAGATCGCTGTTCAAGTGCATATAGGTTCCGCGTTTCAATTCCCGTGAAATGGTGGAGGGGTCCACCCGCAGGGCGCGGGCAATCTCAGCTTGCTTTTTCCCCTCCTTCAACATTTTTTCAATTTTCAGCCTGTTATTAAAATTCAAGTGTGAAAAATGCCGCATTGCAAGCCCTCCCACAAAAGCAATAACCCCCGGCCCGCCTTCCGGCAAGCTGGGGGTTATTGCTTTCTTCGTTCCCGGCCTGCTGTTCGGCTTACGGGTTCAAATCGTCTTTCTTTTGTCCTAATAACCATTCAATCGAAACGTCCAGCGCCCGCGCAATTTCCACAACCTCATAATCCGTTACAAAGCGGGTTCCTATTTCAATTCTGCTTATGCTGTCCCGCTCCAAAATCACGCCCGCCACTTGCAGGCGGGCGGCAAGATCAGCTTGCGAAACCTTCCGGGCGGCGCGGGCTATTTTGATTCTGTCCCCGCACATATTCTTTCTTCCGTGGTAATCGTAAATTTTCACTTGCGGTTCCTCCATGTGGTAAAATCAAGCACTATTCTTGACTTTACCACGCAGAACCGCGCCAAAAGTGTTAAAGGTCAGAAGGGGCGCTGTTTACCCCGCACAAGCCTTTTATTTTTTCTCTTCTGCTCCGTTTTCTCCTTGTAACCGCTTCATTCGTTCGTCAATGGCCTTCACTATAAATTCATTCAACGTTTCGCCCTGCGTTTCTGCAACGGCTTGTATTTCGGCCTTTCGTCCTTTTGGAACAAATGGATATAGCCGATCATAATTTTTTTCGTTGTATGCGCGGCTCCATTCCGTCTGTTTCTTCATATCGCGTTCTTTTCGCGCCATAATATCACCCCTCAAAGATAATACCACATTCCGAACAATAACGCAATTAGCAATTCTAAACAATTACGCTATTAGTATTTTGTGCATTATTCCGTGTTGACTAATTGCGTTATTAGTCTTATAATAACAATCAGAAAGAGCGAAACACAAGCCGCCCGGTTGCTGGGGCGTAGAGTTCAGCAACGGCCAACCTTACGGGCCAACACGAAAAGGGCACCGACACGGCCCGCCACTACAAACCAACTTTTCTTTGATATATAGGAGGTACACACTATGTTTACTTTTGAAATCGGCCACAGATATTACGACACCAGCGCTTGCGACCATAATTGCGTTTTCACAATCGAAATCGTGAAGCGCACCGCCAAAACCGTTACTTTCCTCCGCGACGGGAAAGAGCGCCGCACAAAACTTTTCTGCGACGAACGCGGGGAATACATCATTCCCGACCGTTACAGCATGGCCCCGGAAGCCCCCGCCGCTCCTTCCGTGGAGAACGCGGCCCCCTCCAAGGTGGTTACGATCTCCCAGCCCGCCGACGATGGTTCCATGATCGTTATTGTGGGCCAGCGTGTCGAACGGAACTGCGGCGCTTGCTTCCCGCTCGAAAACGGGACTGTTGCCGGTTTCGTTGACGTGCCGGACGGTTTGGTTCTTCGCGGCGGCGTGTTTGCCCTTATCCGCTGGGACTATGCCCCGAACCAGCTTGAACGGGTCCGCCTGTCCGATATTCACCGCCACGGCTGGCGCTCCGCCAACGGGTCCCCGCTGGGCGTGTTCGTCCGCTGATACCTGCCGAGCGGCGGTTCCTGCCGCCGCCCCCAATAAATCAAATGGAGGTAACGAAAATGAGCAAAACAGTTATGGAGTGCCGGGAAGCAAGCGTGCGGATTCCCCGCGTTGTGAACGGCCTTGAAGCGTGGATTTGCAAAAGCGAAAGGTTCCATACTTTCGGCGTTCGGTTTTACGCCCCCGGCGAAATCTCCCCCGGCGATTCTTTCCCCGTGGACCATGACGGAATTTTTACCGCTGTTGAAAGGCTGTAAGGGGGTTGCAGATCGTGGTAATGAAACCGCACCGGGCAACCCGGACGGCCCGCACCCGTTCCCGCAGGTTCGGCGGGCACTGTGAAGCCTGCGGGAAGTCCCTTTGCAGTTGTCAGGCGTACCAATATACGGATGAAAGCAACGGCGCAATCACGGCCAGCGCCCCGTTCCTGTGCCGGTCTTGCTATGAACTCCGTTACGGCGTAAAGATACCAACAGAAGCCGAACACTGCAAAGCGCGCCTTCTGGAAAAGCTGGGCCGTTATGCAGACGCTTTCCCAGACGAAAGGGACCGTGATCTTGTTTCCCGAATTATGCGCCTGATAGACAGCACAGACTAAACATAAAGGCCCGCCGTGGAAAATCCCACAGCGGGCCTTTATGTTTACCTAATAGCGCAATTAGTAGAATTTAATAATTTCGCCACTGGTTTTTCGTACAATATTCCAGCTTGACTAATTACGTTATTGCTATTATAATAATACTTGTAAGGCAGGGGCGCAAGCCCTTTACGAAAGGGAGTGAGGCAATGGAAGAAATGGCAAACGCCGCTGAAACCATCGAAAAGCTGGCGCGTGAAGCCGAAAGGCTTCAACTTCTGGAAGTAGCCAGAGGTTGCAAAGATTTGGACGAGTTTATTAAAAAACTCGAAACCGCAATCAAAAGCAACTAAAAAAACGGGATAGCGGCCCCCCCTCAAAGAAAGCCGCTACCCCAACCCCGAAAGGCTGGCCGGGAGCCTTACCCCGGCCACCTTGATTGTAACAAAGTAAGGCCCAAAAATCAAGGAGGCGTTTTGAAATGAATATTTTCCATCCCGGCGAAAAATATAAACTTATCTTTTCCGCACACCCCCGCGCGGGCACTGTTGCCGGATATGTCGAAATAGTTTCCGTTGATCGTATCCCTGAATCTGAAATGCAGTTTCATAGAACCGGCATTAAGGAAAATTTTGACGCACATTGTGGCACAATTTCTTTCATCGTTCACAGCGAATCCACAAACAAGAAAATTAAAAAGGCCGTTCTTATTCGTAGCCGTGTAAGCAAGGCGTGGGCTGATGAATATTGCGGCGGCGAAACCGAATATGAATGGTTTTCCCCTACAAAAAGAAGTTACTATACCATATCTTCCGAACGGGACAAAATTTGACCGCAAACGCAAAAAGCCCGCCGTGGATTTCTCCACAGCGGGCTTTCACGTTGTCCGAATCGGTCAACCACTAATATATTTTTCGGGGCCGTCCTTATCTGCCGTTTGCACAGCCACAAATTCAACGCCGTTCAGCGGGTCAGATTCAATATAGTTCTTCACGTTTTCATTCGTGCCCCACTGTTTCTTTGCTTCTGTCAGGGCCGCTTCAATCATCGTGTCAATATCCTTTTCTGTGAAAAGCAGTTTCAGGACGGCGGGCAAGCGCTGGTAAATCCAATCAGAAACCGCCGCGTATTTCAACGCGCCGGTCCCGCTCCCAAACTCCCGTTCTGCCTGCGTAACCAGATTGAAAAGGATATGATTCAAAATCTTCGTTTCGCCGCGCTTCACCAGCACGACGCAAAGAACGATGAATGCCAGCACGACAAGCACGCTGTCCCAGTTCGCCAACAGGAAATAAATAATGTTCATGTTCGTTCCTTCCTTTCTTACACCGCGCCGCCCAGCGCACACAAAAGCAGATCAAGACTTGCAACCTTTCCGCAGTTCTGCAACCAGTATTCCGGGCTGTCAACCACGCCCGCCCGAACCAGCGCGTCCACGCCGTCTTTCGCCGTTGTGGTCCGCGTTCCGGCCTTCGTGATCTTTGCCGCCGCCTTCTCAAACAGAAGGCCCAAATACTGAACCTTGCCGGAATTGATAACCTGCGCCCAGTAGTCCGGGGAATTGATAACCCCCAGCGCGGCCAGCTTCAAAATTGCCGCTTCCGCGCCCGTGGCAATGTCCGCCGCGTCCACCCATCCGCAAACCGTGGAACCGCCGCCGATCTCCCGGATAAGCTGGTAAGGGTGTTTGGCCCCCTTTACAATCTGCGTAACCTTCGCCGCTCCCGGCTTGCAGGGCTTCCCGTTGGCCGCGTTCGCGCTGGTATAATGCAGATTGCCCGTAAAGGCCACCACAGCGCCCACAGAAGGCGCAGAAGCGCCGGACGTGTTGACGGTCCCCCCGGACGTTCCGGGCGTTCCTGCGGCCCCTGTTCCGCCCGTGTAAGGCTTTTCCGCCGCTACATCATAGGTAATATAGGGAATCTTCCCGTGTTTGGTCCACTTGCGCCCGTTCATCCCGGCAATGGCCCCGATATTCAGACACGCCGTTTCCTGCACGCAGTTTTTGAAGGCCGGGGAACACTCAATAACCACGCCGCCGCCGACATAAACGCCGATATGGCCGGACAGCCACACAGCTTCACCTGGAATGATCGTGCGGAAATCGGTTGAAACGTCCTTACAAACCTTAATCATACCGTCCGCGCCAATGTCAGGAACGCCGTTCGACTTGTAGGCCGCGCCGCCGTAGGTTTTGGAAGCGTCCCCGCTCCATCCCCACAGAACGCCTTTAATCAGGTTCACGCAATCGAACCCGAAAACGGGCGGGGTCTTGTTCGCCGCCGCCTTAATCATGGCCGTTCGGTTCGCCTTCTTGTTGTAGTCGTGATTCTGGCAATACCGGGTAACATTGCCCCCGGTCAGCGGCGCGCCGAAACATCCCATCACATAAAGCGTTTTGTGATTGCGCTCGATCTCCCGCAATTTCTGGATAAGTACAGAAGCCTTCATACTTCCCGCTCCTTTCCCTTCTGCGGGGCTTCCAGCCCCGCCCGTGGTATTTGTCCCCCCGGACGTTCCGGGCGTTCCTGCGGCCCCTGCGCCGCCCGTGGAGGGTGTTCCCGTCGTGTCGTACTGTGTCAGCCCGTATTTTTCGATAAGCTGAACCAGCTTCGTTGTATAGGCCGGGTCCGTGGCATACCCATCTTCCCGGACATACTGGCACGCCTTTTTATAATCCGTACAGCCCCGCAGGTTTTCATACCTTTTCAGCCGCAGGAAAAGCGCCGAATGGTCCGCCACGCTTTCCGCCCAACTGGGATATTTGCGGAAAGCCGCCGTGATCGTGATATATTTTGAACCGTCCCATTCCTGCGTTTTGCAGGAAACGGAAGCGCCGTTATATGCCCCCTTGATTCCAAACAGGTTGTTTGCCTTCAAGGTCAGCCCGGATTTTCCCCACCCGCTTTCAAGGATTGCTTGCGCAACCGTCAGGCTTGCAAGGATTCCCGTTTTCTGCATATCCGCCGCCGCCATTGGTCCGATCTTATCAAGGAAGGCCCGCTGTTCAGCCGTTGCCATTCGTATTCCCTCCCTTACAGATTCCCGATTTCTGAAACGCTGTCCACGATCTCAGGATTGTTTTTCTTGATCTTAATTACATTTTCCGCCTTTGCCTTCCACGCATAAAATATAATCACCGTGGCCGTGGGCGCTCCTATGTAGGTCAAAAGCGTTCCCAGTTGTTCCGGGTATTCCAGAACGATTTTCACGCCCACAGCCACACCCAGAAAGTAAGTAGCCATAACCAGCATTAAAACCAGTTTTATAAACTCCACCTTCCAGCGGCGCGCGCCCTTTCTGGACTTCCGCCGCCGCGCGTGGTATGCGTAGAAAAGCGCCGCCGCAAGGAACCCCAAAAGGCCCCCCACGGCGGCAACGGCCAGCAAAACAAAGATGTTCATACGGCCCCCCTTTTAGTCCGGGTTGTCCGTGATCTTCTCCAAACGGTCCAGTCTATGGTGTGCCTGCTTTGCAGAAGATTCAACCGCCGCCATACGTTCGGCCATTTCCAAATACTGAGCGTCCTGCTTTTCCTGCTTCCGCTTAATATCGTCTGTGTTGGCCTTGATATAGCCGATTTCGGTTAAAAGCGTTCCGTTCTCCCGCCCGTCCTGCTGTTCGTCGCTTTTCTGGTTCCGCTTGAAGGCCATAAACCCGAAAAGGATAGAACAGCCGGTTCCGACCAGCCCGAACAGGCAAACCGCCAATTCCCACGTCATAGTTTCACCCCTTGCAGAAAATTCCCCCGGCGCGGTAACTGTCCGCGCCGGGGGTCCGTCTGCGCCGTCTTACAGCGCCACTTCGCAGGCTTCCAGAATTTCCGCCACGTCCGCTTTCAGGCGTTCGGGCACCTGCTCCATTGTCTTTTTGCCCTTGATAATCAGGGTTGCATACACAACGGCCATTTCCTTTACCTCCCTTCCGCAAAGCAGTTTTGCAAGGATAAAAAAGAAGTTACTTCCCATCGGAAAGCAACTCCTTTACCTTGTCGCGCAAATGTGCCGGAACCTGTTCAATGGTTTTCAGGCCCTTTTTGATAAGATCAGCGTACACCTTCGCCACGATCATTCACCCCCGTTCCCGCCGCCCAGCGCGGCCATTTCGTAAACGTCGCAAAGGGCAAGTTGCAGGTCTGTTACCTGCGCTTCCAGCGCCGCCGCCGTTGATTTCAGCGCCTTGTTCTCCGCCGTCAACTCTTCCGGCGTTTTCGGCCTTTTGGCAATGCTGGTTTGCTTGTGCTGAATAGCCATTACTCAAAATTCCCCCCTACACTCTGAATGAAGCAATCCCCGGTTGCGTTCTTCCGCTTCACCGAAATTTTGAAGTTGAACCCCCAGCTTTCGGCGGTTTTTTCCCTGTTGGAAAGGAAGAATTTGTTCCCCGTGGTTACTGCCTGCGTCACGTCCTCCCATGTGGGGGCCGCGTCAAAGGCGTTGTTGCAGGCATACACTTTCAGTTCCGCGCCTGCTGGAATCTGCCGTGTAACGGACATAATGGCCTTTGTCAACATATCATCGGCGGGCAATGGAGCGGAAAGCATAAATTCCAGTTCCGTTTCATTCTTCGCAAACTGGAACGTCCGTGTGGCAACGCCGCCCGCGCTGTCCTGCGCTTCCACGGTCAGCGTGTGGGAACCGTTCTGGATTTTCACCCAATCCGCCTGCGTAATGGTAAAGGTGTACTGCGTGCCGCTGTTGGCTGTGAACGTCCGCTTCACCGTGCCGTCGATCTTCTCCGTGGCCGTGATCGTCTGGCCGCTATCTTCATCCGTGATCGTGTACGCCTGCGAAAACGGGCCGGTCTTTGTGCCTAAATCCGAATCCGTCCCGCTGATAACGGGCGGATGGTTGTTCACAACGGCTTTCTGCTGGCCGGTATAGTATCCGCTTTCCAGCCCTGCGCCGTCGTAAGCCTTTACCCGGTATTGTACCGTGTTCCAGCCGAACGTGATTGTATCCGTATAAGTACGGTTCAGGCCCTTGTAAACCTGCGCGTATGCGCCGCCGTTGGCGGAACGCTCCAACACGTAGCCGGACAAATTTCCTTCCGGGTCCGTGGACTGGCCCCAGCTAATCACAGCCGTTTTCCCGCCCTCCACCGTTCCGGGCATTGTCAGACTTCCGGGGGTTGTGGGCGGCTGATTCCAGATAATCGTATAGGCTCCGTCGCTGTCCGTGTTGTCAGATACCAAGATTTCAGATTTCAAATTACAAAGCGGACGCACGCCCCCGAAGCCGTAGTAAGCGCTCGTGCTGCTCAGCGTGCCGTCAGAGTAGACGCCGCGCACGTCGCACGAGTTCGACGCATACGGCGTGCGTAGATACCACCACCACGGTCTTCCAACGGCAAGCCCGCTTGTTTTATATTCGCTGTTGCTTACGGCCTCCGCCGTGGGATAGGCAAGGCGGGAAGCGTTGTCGCTGAAAATTGCCAGCTTGCTTCCCTCCGCAACGTTGTTTTCGTTGGCAAGGCCCACTTCCGTTGTGGAGGCATAGAACACTTTCCGCGTGATCGTTTCCGAACCGCCGCCGTCCGTAACCGTGTTTTTCGCAACCGTGATCGTGGTATTCAACAGGGCGGCTTTCATGTTGGCCGAAAAGCCGTTCAGAAAGCCCGCCTGCGCGTCGTACTCATTGTAATTGCTCCACACATTCGCGTTCGTGGGGGCCGCGTCCGCGCTGTGCGTAGCCGCCCACCACCGGCCCGCCGCCGCGTCGCTGTTCAGCCATTTGTCAATGTTGGAAAGCGAATAGCGGTTATTTCCGTAGTTTCTGCGGTTTCCGTCGCTGTTGCCGCTTTCCATAGCGTCAAAGCATTTCAGCGTAATGATTTTTTCCGTAATCAGGGTAACGCTCCCGGACGGATAGCCCACGTGGTTCTTGTCCGCAATTTTCCAGACAATCGGCTTTCCGTAATACAGCGTTCCCGTGTCCTTGACTAACGCACCGTTAGGCAAGGAACCTAACGTTTTCGACATATTGGTTCCTCCCCAAATAGATTTTTATAGAATCGGTCCATTTCCCGCAACAGGTGGTAACAATCCCCCTTGCTTGCGTGGCCTCTCCAACTGCGGTAAGATTGCCGGACTTCTTTCATGGAAATCTTTCCCGCGTCCAAAAGGCCCTTCATCTTCACAAGTTTTCTTTTCTCATTGTTTTTGCTCTTCCTCCTAACTTTTCTTATAACTTTTCCCGTGTCGGTTAAGTAGGTATGAAACCCCAGAAAGTCCAGCCCATTTTTCAACGGAAATATGTTCGTTTTTGCGTTCAGATATAGGCCCAGCTTTGCAACGTGCTTTTCGATCTCCACGCGGCAATACTGCAAATATTCCTTGTCCGGGTGAATCAAATAGAAATCGTCCATGTATCGCCCGTAATGCTTGATTCCCAGCTTTTCCGTTATAAAATGGTCCAATTCAGAAAGATACAGAACCGCAAACCATTGCGAACTTTGGTTGCCGATTGGAATACCCGGATTTTCCGTTGAATCCAAGATCATGGTTATCAACCATAGAACGTCCGGGTCTTTGACAAAGTGCTTGATTTTGTGAAATATAATTTCGTGCTGAATGGTGTAGAAGTATTTTCCCACGTCGCATTTCAGCACCCAGCCTTCCGCATACCCTCCCTGTTCAACGGGAATCTGCGGCAAGCCCGCCGCCCGGCGCGCTTCCTCCGCCTGCGCCTTTCTGGAAAAGAAATAGCGCTTCAAATGCGTTTCCAGCCGGTCCAGCCCGTCCAGCGTGCCTTTTCCCCGCTGTCCGGCGTAGTTGTCCCGGATAAAGGTTTTCAAAAGCGCCGGTTCAATCACATTGTCGCATAAACTGTGCTGTACCACCTTATCCTTGAACGAATTTGACATTACGGTTCGTTCTTTTGGTTCCCAAACCTTGAAAACGTTATAGTCTGATAGCGTATAGCGTTTGTTTTTCAGAAGAGCGCCCAGCAAAAGAAGCGCTTCAATCAGGTTCGCTTCAAACTTCGCAACGCTGGCCTTGTCCCTCTTGCCCCGCCGCGCCATCAGAAAACCCGCGTGAAGGTTTCCAAAATCCACTACCTTTTCAAAGTCAGTCATTCAAGGAATCTCCTTGCCGTGTATAGTTTCGGCCTTACGGACATTGCCGCCCGCAATGCCTCCACATCAGCAATCTTGTGTTAGCCCTCGCTGTTCCCAGCGGCGGCGGGAAATGGCTTCCTTTGGTGGTGGTCCTCAGTGTTCGGCCTTTTGGCTTAATAAGTCGCGGTATTCCACCAGAGCGGACGCACGCCCTCGTTGCCGTTGTAAGCGTTCGTGTTGCTCAGCGTGCCGTCAGTGTTGACGTTGCGCACGTTGTACGAGTTCGACGTTCCAAGCCATACCCCAGAGCGGTTACGATCTGCGCGCGGGCGCGGGTCCCGCTCCACCGGCCCCCGCCCGTTCTCGATCTTGCTTCTTCCACTTTGCCGCCATATACTTAACGTCCAAAACGAATTTAGACCAGTATTGACAACTGCCGTGGTCTATGTACCCCCTTTCAAGCGCAAGTTCGATGAAGAACAAAACAGTTTTGCACCGCGTCAAGGCGCGCTTCTGCAAATACTGGCGTTCCCGAAATTCGCGCGGGTCCGAAAGGTCCAGTTCGTTTGCCTCTTGTATGCACTCGAAAATTTCAATGGTCCTTTCCTGCAAGCGGTTTACCAGACAGAAGCGTTCCTTCTTTGGAAACGCCTTCCCATTCGTCGTGGTGAAGGTGTGCTTCACAAGGTCTTTCGCCTTTGTGATAATCAAAAATTCCGATTGTGGTTTAGCCATTGCACGCACCCCGCTTCCCGCAGGCGGTCAATATCCGCCTGCGGCCCGCTGTAATAGAACCTGTCCCCGGATATGGTAAGAACCGCTTTGTCCCCTGTGTAGGTGGTCCCGCAGAGTTTGATTCCCCGCGGTTCCTTCCCACACTCAGAACACGGCGGTTCTAATTCAATAAACAGATTCCCAATAATGCACGATAGTTCCCGTTCCGGGCACGAAAACGCGCTTAACATTCCAGCCTCTTTTTCGCTTCGTTCCACGTCCCCCGCGTCAAGGCGATTCCGTCCAGATTTTCAAAGGTAATCAGGAACGGATTCCCGGTAATGTTGGAGAAAAGGCCATCTTCCAGCCGGGCAATCTGTCCGGCCTGCTGGTTTGCCAACGCCTGCGCGGCCTGCGCCGCCGCAAGGGCCGCTTCCGCTGTTTCGCTGGTTGCTCCCCAGCCTTCCCGCTCCCCCGGTTGAACGTGAATAGCCGTGTCGTTGACGTGTTCCCCGATCTCCTGAATGGCTGTGTTATAGCCTTCCGTCATGGCCTGCGTTACGTGGATTTCGCTGTTGTGGGTGTGGGCGGCAAGGTCCGCCGCCTCCGCCTTCTTTTCCAGCGCCGCGCCGTGGGCCGTGGTGGAATTGTTGTGGTTCTCCAAATCCTGCTTCGTGGCAACAATCACCGTGGGGTCAATCAGAAATTCAATCGCCGCCGTGTTGGAAACGGTAATGTGCATTGTCAGCTTCATTTCCGAAACCTCGCCGGACGAAATCACCACTTTTTCCGCCGCCGCCGTGTTGCAAATGGCAATCATGTTGTTTTCTTCATCGAACACGGCCATTTCCCGGATAGTGAAGCCGCCCACGTTGGAGGGAACCACCGTCACAACGTCAATCATGTTCGGGGAAACCTCGTTGATCTTTGCCGAACCCACGCGCCCGCGCCAAACCTCATTTTTCAGTTCGGTCATAAGTTCCGTGGGCTGGTAGTAGTCCCCGCCGCCGTCACCAACGGCGAATTGCGAAATCTTCACCTTTTCGCCGTTCATCGTCGCGTTGGTAATCAGGTATGTTCCCACGTTGGTTACAAGGGTTCCATACTTCTTTTCCTGTTCCATTGTTCACCATTCCTTTCTATTGCTCCGCGCCCTGCGGGAAAATTTCGATTTCGTTTGCAATCCGGCAATATGCCGCAAGGCCCGCCGCGCCGTCCCCGGCCAGTTCTTCCGCCGTAAGCGGATATACTTCCAGCGAAAGCGCCCGGCTGTGATAGGCCGCAAGCCCGGCCACGCCGTCCCCGTTCAGAACGTTCGACGTGAAGGGATACACTTCCACAGAAAGCGCCGCCGTGTGGTATGCTCCAAGGCCCGCCGTCCCGCTGGCCTCCACGTCCTGCGGGACATAGGGGTAAACCTCTATGGAGGTTCCCGCCGTGTGGTATGCCCCGATAGTCACCACGCCGCTTGTTTCCATCTGGAACCCGATCTTCTCCAAATGAGAACGGGCGTTTTTGTAAAAGCGGACTTTTTCAATTACGGCCTTTTGCTTTTCCGCTGTAACCTCCGCCGCCGTAGCGTCGATAATCACGCGGAAAAAATACGGTTCCCCGCCGTACTCAAACCATTCTTCCACCTTCGTTCCGGGGAACACGTTCCCCAGCGCCGTTTCCACAGCGTACTTTGTGCCAAGCCGCCTGTGAATCTTTATGCTGTCCCGAATCGTGGCCCGCTTAACCTCTATTGGATAATTGAAATCGTACCAGTCAACGTGCAAATCGTGGGCCAGCACGTCAAGGGCCGCTTCGTCCAGTTCATCAATCCGGGCATAAATGATATTGTTCCGAATTTCGCCGCTTGTCCGTTGCAGTTCCTTTGCTATGGCCTGCGCGGCGGCTGTCATTTTCGGGTCATATTTCAGGGCCGGGGGAAAAATCCGCAGAAGGTCAACCGTTCCAATTGTGTTATTCATCCTCCACCCCTCCGTTCAGAACGGTTTTATCTTGCAGGACGGCCACGCCCTTTGCCTCCACCTTCTGAAACAGCGGTTCCCGAACCTCCACCCGCTTTACGCCGGTTTCCATCAACAGGCGCGTTAAATAGGACGGGTTAATATCCCGCCCCATTTTTTCCGTCTGCCATATCTTGTACTGCTCCACCGCCTCCATCACGGCCCGTTCGATATTTGCCGCGCTGGCCGCGCCGGGGTTCGGTATGTAATACGTTACGTCGATGTTGAAGGGCACCGTATCCGGGGCCGAAACCCGCACAAGGTCCGTAAGCGGGCGCACCTTATCAGCGGAAAGCGCGTCTAACACAAGTTTTATAACCTCTTCCGTTGGAAGCGCCCCGTTTTGAAGCAGAATCCGCACGTCCACAACGCCCGGTTCGTCAATCGGGGAATCCGCCGAAACGTCCGCAATCAGAGAAGAGGCCGTTTTTGCGTGGTAGACATACGCCCCCACCGGCCCCGCCGTGGAGAAGGTTTCCATGTTCTCCCGCATACGCTCATAAAAAGCCGCGTCGCTTTCCCGGTCAGAACCGCCCGCGCTTTCTGTCAGGTTTTCCACCCGCTCGAAATACGGGTAAACGTCCACAATCTGCGTGATCTGGCCGGGCAGAAATCCGTTTCCCGCCGCGCCGATTGATTCTCCCGCTTCTGTCTGCGTGATACACTCCGCTTCCACGTCCCCGTACAGCTTCCCAGCCTCAATAAACAGCGGTTCCAGCGTGGCAAAGGTTATTTCCCCGTCCACCGTTACCCGCGTTCCTGCTGGTACAATCTGCGCGCCTTCCTGTTCCACGGACAGCCAAAAGCGGAAGGTGGTTTTTGCCGGTTGTGGCTTTAGCCGCTCCACGTCCTTAAACAGTTCTGCCAGCGAATCCAAATATTCGCCTTCTGCGTAGCGCGGGACATTCTGCCGGGCCGACCAGTTGATTAAAGCCCGTTCCTGAACGATAATGTCAGCCACCCACAGAATGAAAAGGCGCATAGGGTCAGCCGGATATAATTTCCGGCCCGTGATCGCTTCGTATCCCTGCACCAGCGCCGTTTTGATCTCTTCCGTGTCCGTTTCCACAAAGGTTACTTCCGGGAACGTCCTATTCTCCGCCATCGACAATTTCCACCTCCACAACAGGGACAAAGCGCCCTATCATTCCATCTTCCAGAAAGTCAACTTCCTTCACCCTTACGCGGGGTTCCCCTTCCTCTATTGCGTCCATGATTTCCCCGATTGCCAGCGGCCTTGCGGCGGGAACTGGCTTGTCAAGGAAGGCCATTTGCAGGCCCAGCCCCCGGTCAAGGGGAACGCTGAATTTCGGCGTTGCCAGAATCATGGCCACATTCTGCATGATCTCTTCCGTTTCGGTCTGCGGCTCCATATTGATTTCCTGCAAAGCGTTTATTGTAACTCTCATGGCCTCACCTGTTCACATACTCTTTCAGCGTGATATTTACCTTTGCCACAAGCAAGTTCCCCTTCCCGTCGTACCGTTCAAGGTCCTTTGACGTTTTCGTGATAACCCACTTGTAATGCCCGTAAGCCTTCGTTCCAATCACAAACCGCATGGCCTTTCCGGCCCGCTGGGCGTTCAGTATCTTTACAATTTCCGCCATAGGGTTTACCCCCAGAAACACGGAATAATAAAGGCTGAAACTGATTGTGTCCGCGCTGTTTCCCGTAAACTCCAACAGGGGAATTTTTAAGTGCCGGTCATGCTCCGCGAATCGAACGCCAGTTTCCCATTTCACATCGTCAATCGTGTTCACCTTGTCCCGCGAAACACTGAAAACAATATCCCCCAGCGCCCCAATCACCGCCATTTCAGAACCCCCCTAAAATAAACCCGTCGCTTTCCCCGTTCGGAAGGTATAGGCAAACCACCCATTGCCCTTCAAACGGCAACCACGGGTAAACCTTTACTTCGTGTTCGTGCGTTTTGGTTTCGTCCACTCCATGAAGCGGGCATTTGTAATCAATGCTTTTTTCCAGCTTGATAATATCCGGCGCGCCCTTTGAATAGCTTTCCCCCAGCCCCAATTTTCGGTCAGCAGAAGCGTATTGCGCTTCAAAGTTCCATTTCCCGCCGTTCTCCTTCTTCGTGATCGTGATAAGCGGTTGATTTTGAAGCACCTTCAACGGCCCGGAAACAAAGGATTTCACTTTATCTTCGATAATCACCCGCGCCGTTCGGTTCTCCACGTCCACAGAAGAAACCTTTCCCACGCGAACGATCTTCCCCAGCGCGTCTACTGCGTGCCTCAGTTCCATAATTTCGGATTCTGCCATTAGTACCCCTCCAAAACCCGGCGCAGTTTCACGCCCACCGTATAGCCGCCTGTCAGGTTGTGCGTTGCGGTTTCGATAATGTACTTTCCATTAAAAGCGCCGTAGCCCACAACCTCCACCGTAACGCCCGCCACAAGCAGAACGTCCCCCACAAGGGTAAATTCCGCCGAAAACTCCGATTTGTTTTTCTGCCGCAGGCGCTTCATTGCCAGCTTCCGCGCCTCTTCCCGGTCTGAAACCTTTTCGTTGATTTCCAGCGTTTGCCCGTCCTTGTTCGCGTTTCTGGGCGTATAGGTGTATTCAATGGTTTCCTTCGTTTCCGGGTTCGTATAGCTTACATGGCATTTGCTATACGCCGTGTCATTGCTCCCAGTCCCGAACCGATAGGAAAGCACGTCCGCGCTTCCCCGCTTGATCTGCCGTACAGCGGGCTTTTCTTCGTATTTCTGCGCGTCGAAAAGAACAATGGTTTTTGCCGTTACTTTCAGACTGATTCCCGCCGCTTTGCAAAGGCGCTGTAAAAAAGAAATGTCCGATTCCTGCAACTGTTCCTTCCGCTTATACAGCGGGTCAAACTCAGATTCAAACATACAGACAAGGCCGTTTGCCCCGGCGATTTCCGCCGCGATTGCAGACAGCTTGATTTTCTCCCATGCCTTCGTTTTCTTCTGCGTCCGGGCCGTGGACGAATAGGGGATTGACGTTCCTTTCAGGGTCACTTTCGCAGGCGGGCCGGAAGCGTCCACGCTGTCAATCTCAAACACGCCGCAATCAAGCACTTTGTCTTTCCCGTCCGATTCCCAGTTTTTTTGCACGACGGTTACGCTTGCTTCCATGCCCTTCAACTGCGTTTCCAGCCATTGATTCAGCCATATTCCGCTTTCATCTTCAAGGCTGATTTGCAGATCGTCCGCCTTGTCCTCTTCGTTATCTGTGTATGTAGCGGACAGAAGGTATTTTGAAAAATCCGCGCTTACGTCTGTTCCGTCAATCACAACGGACAGTTCCACGCGGCGGGCGTTGTCCTTTTGGCTCATGCCTTCCCCCTCTTCTTCCAAGGCGGCAACCCCGCAGGGGTCCGCGCTTCAACTTCTGGAAGCTGGAGCGTAACCCCTGCGGGGAAAATCACGGTTTCCCTGTGTTGCAGGTTCGCTTTTATGATCTTGTCCATATACCTTTCATCCCCGAAAACCTTATAGGCCACAATGTCCCATGTGTCCCCGGAAATGGTGGTGTATGTTTTAGTCATAGCGTCCCCGCCTTTCATCGTCCGCCCGCTGTCTAAACCGTTCGTCAACCCGGTTCATTAGGTCCTCATTGTTCCGCCGTAGCTTTTCGTCCAGATCGTCCGGCTTGTCACCCTCCACAACGATTGTCGGTTGATTGACAATGTGGATCGTGGTTCCGCTTTCCGCTCCAATGGCTACGGTTGCGGGCTGTGCCTGCACCCCCGCCGCCACCCGCGCGGACTGTGCCGCCGCAATGGCCGCTTGCAGGGCCGGGGCCATCATTACCACTTCCCGAACGCCCTGCATATTCTCAGCAATGCGCCCGGTTTCCGCCGCGTTGAATACGGTTCTGTTTTTCGCGTTGGTTATCAACTCCGCGCCCGCTTCACCGGCAATAAACGTGTCCGGCGTGCGCGGCGTGCCCTTCGCAAACTGCGGAATAAGGGGGATATTGATTCCCTTTCCGCCAATCCCCGGAACCCAATCCGGGATTTTTAGCTTGTTCAAGCCGCCGATCAGGCCGTTTATAATGCTGATAATTCCATTCATGGCACCCTTCGCAATGCCCTTTATGGATTCCCAAACGCCGGAAAAGATACCCTTCACGCCTTCCCATACCTGCGACCAATTCCCGGTAAATACCCCCGCGAACACGTCCAGCAGCCCTTGAATGGCCGTCAAAACGCCGCCCACGACGGTTTTAATGGTTTCAAGTCCTGTGCTGATAAGGGCTTGAATCGTTGGCATAAGGGTTTGAATGATACCCATTACCGCCGTCCCCACAGTCTGAACAACGGTCCAAATGCTTTGTATAATGCCTGTGATCGTGGGTCCCCACTCCACAAACGCGCTTGCAATCTGCGGAAGCACTTCTTCAACAATGAACTTAAACAGTGTTTCGATAACCGGCTTTACGTTCGTGTCAATGAAGGCGATAAATTCACCAAACACGCCGCCCACCGTCTGCAAAATGGAGATAAACGTATTAAAGACGGCAACGCCTTGTTCTCCGAAAACGCTGTTGATAAAGTCCCGCGCGCCGGAAAGGTTTCCTTCGCTGAAAATGCCCTTGATTGTTTCGCCAATGTTGGTTATTACCTGAACCACCTTGTCGAACACGGCAACCCCAGCCGGGCCGAACACTTTTCCAATGAACCCGCGCACTTCCTCCAAATGGTCCATTAGAATTTGAACCGCCGCCACAATTAGGCCGATAGCGCCCACCACCGGGAGAACCTTCCCGGCGATTCCGCCCAGCGGCCCCAGAAGGGAAGAACCCAGTTTTCCCAGCGGCGCAAAGGCCGTGGAAAGAAGTTTTGTCACCGGCGCAAGGAAGGTTTTCACGCTTCCCAGCCCTTTTCCGATAACGCCGCCCAGTTTCCCCAGCGGCCCGTTCAGAACCGCGCGGGCCACGCCGCCGAAAATGCCGGAAATCTTGCCGCCCACAGAAGCAAACGCGCCCAAAACCCCGCTTGACAGTTTGCCGCCCAGCGACGTTACAAGGCTTCCGATTCTGGTTCCGCCGAACAGGTTTCCAAACGCCCCGGACAAGCTGCCAAAATAGCCCTTCATTCCCGCGCCTGCGGTCCTCAGCTTTCCAAGTAGCCCGATAGATTCAACCCCGGCTTCCGCCGCCTTCCCTTTGAAGAGGGCAAAAACCTTCTGGACGGACAGCACGCCGCCCTTCAACTCCAAAAAGCCCAGCTTCGCGCCCAGCGTCGCGGCCTTGAAGGCCAGCAAGCCGCCCGCAATCTTTACGATCTGCTGAACCAGTTCCGGGTTTTCGTTTGCCCATTCCGTTGCCTTCGTCAAAAACGCTGTGATCTGTTGAACCGCTCCACGGAAGGCCGGAAGCAACGCTTCCCCTATGGCAATTTGCAAGCCGTCTGCGGCGGACTTCATCAAGGTTAGATCGCCTTCCAGATTGTCCAGCTTGATTGCCGCCATCCGCTCCGCCGCGCCCTTCGCGTTGTTGACCGAATCGGACAACTTATTAAAATCCTCTTCGCTGGCGTTCACGATTGCCAGCATACCGGCGTAACTCTCTTTTCCGAAAATCGCGGTTGCCGCCGCCACCTGTTCCACCTGTGACAATCCGCCCAGGCTATTTCTCAGGTTGTCCACCACTTCCGCAAAGGACTTCATGGAACCGTCTGTATTTGTCAGGCTGATTCCGTACTTGTCCATATAGGCTTTCATTCGCTTTGTGGGCTTCGCCATATTGGAAAGAGCGGTTTTCAGCGACGTTCCGGCAACCTCCGCTTTAATAGAGGCGTTCGCCATCAGGCCGATTCCAAGGGACATATCTTCCACGGAATAGCCCAGCGCGCCCGCCACCGGGGCTACCTTCTGGAAGGTTGCGCCCATCATGGCAACGTCCGTGTTTGCGTTACTGGAAGCGACGGCCAGCACGTCCGCAAAGTGCCCCGCCTCTCCCGCTTTCATCCTGAACGCTGTTAAAGCGTCCGTTACAATGTCCGAAACCTGCCCCAAATCCTCCCCGGACGCGGCGGCAAGGTTCATAATGCCCGGAAGGCCGGAAATCATTTGATCTGCCTTCCATCCGGCCATTGCCATATACTGTAAAGCCTGCCCGGATTCCGTGGCCGTAAATTTCGTGGTTGCGCCCATTTCTTTTGCAATCGCATTTAACCGGCCCATATCCTTTTCAAGTGCCTTTAGTCCCTCCGGGCTGGTTCCGTAGGAATCCGCAATAATGGACTTCACGCTTGACATTTGCGCTTGAAATTCCTTTGTTTTATTGATAGGCCCGGCGTATAGCGCCGCGCCCAGCGCCGTTGCCGTTCCAATCACGCCGCCAAGCCGGGCTTTGGTCTGGGAAATGGCTTGATTGTTTTTCTGCTGTGCCGCGCTAATACGCGCGTATTCCTCTTGACTTTGTTTCAGGCGTTCATAACTGCGCCGTAGCCGTTCGTTCGCGCCCTCCAAATTGTCCGTATTTACACCGGCCCGCCGCAGTTCGTCCCCCATTTCTCCAAGCCGTTGTTCCTGTTCTTCAATGGCCCGTGTGGTCTGTTCGATCTGCCGCTCGTTCCGCTCCATTTTCTTTCTCAGGCTTTCGGACGGGGTTTCCGTTTGGCTCATTTCCCGTTGTAGCCGTTCATGTTCTGCGGTCAGTTCTGCCAGTTTGTTTTTATTGTTAGTGATCGCGGCGGATTGCCTTTGAAATCCGTTGATCTTCCCTTGCAGGCCGTTTACCTTTTGAATAGTCCCCTGCAATTCCCGCGTGGTTTTCAGCGCGGATTTGAACGTACTGTTGAAGTTTCCGCCCAGCGCCGCTTTCAGCTTAAACAGCAATTCATATTCTTTTCTGGAACCCGCCAAGCGCTCACCCCCAGTTTCAAGGCATAAAAAGGGGAACCACCCGCGCCGGGTGGTTCCCTGAAACTTGATATTCTAAATTTTAGCTTTCTTCGTATAAGTACGTTTCGCCTTCCTGAATGGAAATCGTTCCGAACTTTTCCAGAATCGAACCGTCCTTGTCTTGTTTTCCGTACTCTCCTACAAAGTACATGGAACCGGGGAATGTGATTCCCGTCCCATCCTCGCACATAATGGAAAACCAGTTATAGCCGCTGTCTTTTACAACGGTTTCCACAAACTCTTTGTAATCATCTTCTGAAACGGCCACAAGCTGAGATTTTAGAATGTCGATATAGGCGCGTTGCCCTATCACGTCCGTTCCCAGCCCGTTTTTCACGTCCGCAACCTTTACCTTGCAATCAAGCAGAACATTATACATTTCCGGGTACAACTCCTTCCCGCCCTTCTCCACGCGGTCAACCACGCCGTCCGTATAATACACGTCGAACGCTCCAAGGCTTCCAAGGGCCGAAACCGTACAATGCCCTTCGTCCCCCGCTTTGCGTGTTACGCTGGAAACCTTTCCGTCCATCCCGCAGGAAATAAGGACAAGAAAAACTTCGTCCGCCTGTTCCGGCGTGATCGCCATTCCAGACGAAAGTTCCCGTTGCGAATCGCTGTAAAAATCGTACTGCGTGGACAGTTCTTCCGATTTCGGCGTTTCGTAATCCACCAGCACGCCGCCGCACCCGGCAAGGCCCAGAACCAGCGCCGCCGCAACAGCAAAAGAGAAAAACCGCTTTTTCATGTTGAAATCCTCCGTTCCGCTAATATGCAGATAATTTCTTATCTTTAACACAAGAAATTATAAATGCAAACTGCGGGGAAGTCAAGCTGTCATTTCTTGTTTGCCGCTTCTGTTTCCGCTTTTTCTTCCTTCGCCACTTGATTTACTTCCCGAATCCACGCGCTTAATTGCGCGGGGGACATTTCCAGCCAAAAGGGGACCGGCGCAATGCCCGCCCGCGCAAGGCGTATGCTTTGCCGTCTGTACCAGCGAACGGGGCCGCTTAATAGCCCGTAGAAACTAAAAAACTTCTGGCCTCGTTCCGAATCTTCGTGAAGTCGGGAACGGGAAGCGCCTCGATGAAGTCAGAACCCACGCCCGCCGCCTTCGCGGCCATCTTCGCAAGGAAGCTGGCGGACATTTCCGGCGAAAGGGCGTATTCGTTCATATCCTGCATTTCGTTCTCAATGGAAATCATATCCGCGCCGGTCAGCCGGTCCCAATAGAACGTAAGGGTCTTGTACGTCGTGCCCTCGAACTTCACCGGGCGGCGGAAGGTGTGAACATAGGTCCCCTTCGCCTTTTCCGCGCCCGGCTCCTTCTTCTCCCGCTCCTTCACCACCAGTTCCACCGGCTCACCGCTGTTGCCGTTCTCCGGCGCTTCTGCGGCCTCCACAGCGGCGCTTTCCTCCAACGTGGTAATTACCCCCGGTTCCAGTTCCGCGCCGTTCTGCGCGCCCCCGGCGGCCACGACGGCGGCTTTCTTCTGCTCCACGCTCTCACGCCCAAAATCTTTACTCATTTTTTGTTCCTCCAATCAAATTTTCAGAAAACAACCAGCGGTTGCCCGCTGGTTATTTCCCCATTGCCTTTCTTACTTCTGCCAGATAGTCCACGCCGTCCACTTCATAAATGAAGTTCAGCTTGTCCACTTCCAAAACCTTCTTCCCGTCAATGAACGTTGCAAAATAGGCAACGGCGTATTCGCCGGAAGCCTCCGCAGTGGAAGCGGGGGCCACCTTACCCGGCGCGTACTTCTTCGATTCCACGATCATTACGTGCTTTACGGCCTGCGTTACCTTCGTCCCCTTCACAGTGTCTTTCAACTGCTGGGCCACACGCAGGGTCAGTGTGTGGTATCCGGGCTTATTCAGGCTCACGGCGGAACGGGTCACGGTTCGGAAGTTCAGTGTGGTTGTCATGGCCTCGAAATGGCCCAGAATCACCGCTTCCACGTTTCCGGCAATCCCCGCGCCCGTGATCTCTTGTGTCAGGCTTGCCAGTTCGGGAAGGGTCACTTCCGCCATTCCCAAATATTCGTTTGCGTCCTCATACAGCGCAAAGTTAATAATGGATTCATCAACCCTCGGCATTTATATTCCCTCCTTTACGCCGCCTTCAACGTCGATTCCACATAGGAAACGTCGTATTCAAGCACAAATTCCAGTTCCTTTGCGGGGGAAGGCGGGGTAATGTAGAGGTGGAAAACAGCCTTTCCGGCCATAAGCGCCGTAAGGCTGTTTTCGCTGTCCCGGAACTCCACGCGCCCGCCCAGCAATTTTTCCTCAGCGGTTAGGCCGTTCAGCCAAATGTTCACACTGTCAACAATGGAATCAATCAGCCGCCGCGTCATTTTCTTGTCCAGTTTGGACCAGTAGGAAAGGACAATGCTGTTGGAAACCCACCCGAACATACGGGAAACGGGAATGAAATAATCCTTCACGTCCGTGTTGGAGGGGAAGCACGCCGTTTCATTGCCCCACAGCACATACCCGCCAATGAAGTTCAGGGCGGTTACAATGCCGTTACTGTTCAGGTAGTTTGCCTGCACCAGATCAAGGTTGATTTCCGTCCCATCGGCAAGAATCGCGCTGTCGATCTGCAACAGCTTGTTAGACGGCGATTCCGCAGGGCACCCGCCGTTGTCCGTGTCCACCTTCGCCATAAGGCCCGCCATCTGAACGGACAGGTGAAATTTGCGTTCCCCCAGCTTCACCATAGGCCAGCACACAATCTGCTGTTTGGAAAAGATGTTTGCTTTCTTCTTCCACGCCGGAACGTCCGTATAGTGCCGCACGTTTTCCGCGTCCGCGTCCACCAGCGCTTTTCCCTCGAAAACGCCGTTGATGTTGCCGGACTTCGCGGCCATAATGGCCGCAACCTCCGAATCCGTGGACCATTTCGGGCAAACCAGAAGATCAGCGACAATGGTATATTTCGCAAACACGGAATCCATCAGTTCAAAACCGCTGTATTTCTTCGTGTTCACGTCGAAACCGCCGATAATCTCCTTTTTTGTCACCTGCGACGGGTCCACGCTGTAAAAGGAAACGGACAGTTCCCCCAAATCCTCCGGGATTGCGGAACCCTCCACGATCTCCAAAATCAGGCTTTCGCCATCATAGAAAAGTTCGTAGTCCGCCCCTTCCGTGAAGGCCGTTGCGTCCGCGCCGCCCTTCACTTTCACCGTTTCTTTCATGGCTTCCAGCGGCAAATAAACCTTCCCGTCCTTCACCGGGTAACTCTCTTCCGCCGTCTGCTTCCTGTGCTTTTCCGGGTCAAGCACATTCACGAATACGACGGGCGCGCGCTCATACAGCCGGTAATGGCTGTAAAGCATTTCGCAAAGGGTGTAATTCTCCCAGTTGTCGCTGAACCCCAGCGCCGTTACCGCCTCTTCATAGGTGTATGCCAGAATAGGCGCGTTCACCTTTCCGCCTACGGTATGTACGGGGGCCGTCCCCACCACAAACGGAATCCCGGAATCAGCTTCAACCGGCGTGGAAACGGAAGTTTCCACTTGCCGCGTGCTTACGCCGTGATAAAAGTCCGCCATTCTCTTATTCCTCCTTCATCCGCGCGTTTGTCAGGGAAACAAGGTCCATATAACATTTGTGGATAATGTTTCCCTGCGCCTGAATTTTTCTCATTGCGTACCCCGCCTTTTCCGTGGGGTACAACATTCTTTCCGCCTGCGGATACTGTTCCAGAACCGGGGCCAGATAGGCTTTGATCTGCTCGAACTCACCGATCAGCACCGCGTTCTTTTTCAGCAAGCCGCCCGGAAGGGAAGGGCCGATATAGACAAACTGGGAATATCCCTCCCACAGTTTCCGCCTTCCCTTGTCCTGCGGCGCGTCTGCGGCCTCCACAGCGGCGTTTTCCTCCACCGGGGGAATTACCCCCGCTTCCCGCCCCGCGCCGTTCTGCGTGCCCTCAGCGCCCACGGCGGCGGCTTCCGCGTTCTCCTTCACTTCCGCCGCGTCTGCGGTTTTCCTGCGTGTTGCCATACTGTTTACCTCGCTTTCTATTCGCCGCACAATTCATCGTAAAGAGGAACTTCCCGCTGAATTGTTGGCATTTCCCAAAAGGTCATCATTTCCCCCATGAAGTAAGGGGGCGTGCTGTCCGGGTAAACGATATATTCAATCTTGCGTTTAAGGGAAAACTGTTCGCCTATTACGCCCGCTTTGATAAGCGCCACCCGGATTCTTGTTATCAGGTTCAGAACGTCCATAGCGCCCTTGCCGCCATCCTCGGAATACGTGGCAAAGACAAAGCGCACCGCACATTCACTTTCCGGCTGTTCCCCTTCCTTTTGATCGTCTGAACCCTTGATAAACTGCAAAAGGATATAGGGAATCTGTTTCGTTTCCGCGTCCTTGTTCGGAAGGCGCATGGTGTAAACCTCCGCCGCCCGCTCCTTTGGCCCCTTTTCCCCCGGTTTTACCCTCACTTCAAGAATCAGGTCCTTTGTGTTGGCTTCCGTAAACTCTTTCAGCTGTTCAAGTAAAATGTTCGGTGTCATTCCTTAACCCCCGTATCCGTTCAAAATCCGGCTTATTTCGTGTTCAAGCCGCTTGTCAACGGTTTCCTGCGCGCTTCCTTCCACCTGTTCCAGCACGTTTTCATTCTCCATCATGTGCGCCACAGACGGGCCGAAAAGCTGTTGTGACGTGGCCCGCCTGCTGGTTAAGCGTTCAAACACACCCACGCCATACCGGCCCAAATCGGCCACATACGCGGATTCCAGCCGCTTTCCCCCGGATTCCCGCAGGACTTGAACGGAAACGGTACTTCTTCGCGGCTCCTTTGGGCTTACCTTGAACTTCATTAGGGGGATAACGGTTCCCGCAAACTCGATTTGTCCCGCCAAATCGCCCGCCGTGGCCCTTTTCAGCCGCATATTTGAATTGCGCTTGATTTCGCTTTGCTTGATCTGATATGTTGCCGCAATCTGTTTCCCGGACTGGGACCGCACCGTTGAAAGCGCCCGGTTTATCACGTTGTAAAAAACCTTGTTTGGCGCGTTTTGAAGCCCGCCCAGAACGGCGTTCACCCGCTCGACTTGTTCCGCTGTAATCTCGATCATTCGTCCAGCCTCCACAATCCAAGCACAAGTTCCCCTTCTTCCGTTCCAACGGTTTTAATTTCGTATTCCTCACCGTCAACCCAAATCGTCGCGCCCTGCCGTGGAGTTTTCCCCAGATCGCACAGCGCCACAAAGAGCGTTGCCGTTACCGCGCAAATACCGTCCGCGTTGTCATTCGCTAATTGCGTTCGGTCTGCTACGGCCACATTGTCAAGTACGGCGGGAACCTTGAAGAAGTCCCCGCCGTACTGAATTTCTTTCGTGGCCGCGTGTTCCCCGGTATTATGAAATACTTCCTTTAGGTCCCGCTCCACCTGTTCTTTGAAGTTCACAGCTTACAGAACCTTTGCCACAAACCAGCTATCCACTTCATGCGGAACCATAAGGGGACGGCTGAACAGTTGCAGAAAACGCCGGTCCGGGTTGTACTCCATCCAGCTTTTCGGAACGCGCACGCCCTCCGTGGTGGTGAAATTGTCCGTTTTCTTGTCCCCCAGCGTCACCGCGCCGTAATAGCGCGAATACGCCGCCGCCGTGGAAGCAAGCAGAACTGTTCCGTCCGGGACAAGGGGCTTTTCCTCCGGCGCGGCGGGGGCCGTCCAATCGTCAAGGAACCATTCTGTATACGTGTAAATGTCCAGCCCAAGCCCGTTAATCGTGCCGATATACGTTGTTCCGTCCATCAGTTCGCGGGGCTTAATCACGGCAATGTCGTATTTTTCCGTGTCAAGCAACTTCTGAACCTTCGCGTGCCGGGTGAAGGCTTCCGCCACATCGTCCGCCATAATGCAGATATTGCAGTTCACAAAGCCGTTCTTCTGAACGGTCTTTCGCCACCGCTTCAAATCTGCAATAGGGTCAGAAGCGTCGTTGCTCCACTTCTTCGTGGCGGTTGTGATCGTTTCTGTGTTGGTAAACGAAAAATCAATGTTTTCGTTCAGCCCGTCCCCGATAATCGGGATAACACCGGTATAGAGCGCCTGCGCGCACATCCACTCTTCCCGGCGCGTAATCATTTCGTCCAGTTTGGAGAAATCGCGCGCCAACTTCTCCACGGCCCGCTGTGCCGGGGTTTTCCCGCTGTACGGGTTTTCGCCCGCCATCCGCTCCAACAGATCATCAACCGTTGTAATGGTGTCCGGGGCCAACTGCGGGGGCGTGTAGGTCTTTGTCTGGTATCCCGTATTCGCTACGGTCTTTCCGGGCATACGCGGGTGAACGAACGGCGCAAGTTTGCGCGTTCCCTTCTTAAAGTCCACGTCCACGCTTTTTGTCGGAAAGGTTTCCACATTCCGAAAAAATGTGTCCCGGAAGAAGGTCCGCACAGGCGGCATACGGGAAATGAGTTTCCCCATCGTGCGGGGGGTGAAAATAGAAACTTCGTAGGCCATTTTTCAGCACTCCTTTACTTCAAAAAGATTCCCAGCGCCCGGAAGGCGGTTTTCACGTCCTCCGCCGCCGTTCCTGCGGGCCAGTTCAGCGCGTCCGCGAAAAATTCCCCGGTCATGTACACGGGGACTTCTCCATTCTTCTCGCCATCGTCTGCGGTAATGCCATAAAGCCCGCTGTCAGCCGGGGCCGCTTCCGTCCCTGCGGCAATGGCCGCAATCTTTCCGTCTGCCAGCTTAACGGGGGTCAGGCGGGGAATTGCCGCCGCTCCAACCGCCGCCACTTCCGTTTTGACGGGGAACGGCCCGGCAAACACGTTTTCCGGGGTGTAGGTTCCGCTTTTCACTTCGTAAGACATTTCTTTTCCTCCTTTACTTCACGGCGGGAAATACGCTGTCAATGGCCGCGTCAAACGGGTTTTCCTTCCCACCGTCTGCGCCCTCGCTGGCCTCTGCGCCAACCTCGCCAACCTTACTGTCCTTCACGTCCTTGTCTCGGGAATCAAGGAACGCTTCGCCCTGCTTCCTCTGGGCGGCAACGATCTTCATTGCCACATCGGCGGCGGTTTCCGGCTTCTCGAACTTCGCCGTGTCCACAATGGTTTCAAAGCCGCTCAGGGCCAAATCTTCAATATCCTTGATTCTGTCCCGCTCGGCGGCGGTTGCGCTGTCCCGAATCTGCTTCACCAAATCCGGGTATTTCTGCTCCAACTGCTCCACATTCGTAATTTCCATTTCGGTTTTCTTCTCCTTTTCCTGTTGGTGTGTATCTGTAAAACTGCCGCCGTCGCGGGCCGGACGGCTGTTCAACAGCGCTTTCGGGATACTGCGGAACGGCGAAAGGTCGAACGCCACGGAATTTACCGCAACGCGGCAATCGTCCTGAACTTCCGTTTCCACGTCCTTTTCCTCAAACATCAGTTCGTCCGCAAAGCCGTTTTCCACGGCCTCCGCTCCCGTATACCACGTTTCCGCCTTCATGATCTCGGAAACCTCTTCTTCCGTTTTGCCGGTTTTTATGGCAAGGGCGTTCACAATGGAATTTTTGATAACCGCAAGGGCGGCAATCTGCTTTTCCAGTTCGTCCGCCTTGAAATATCCCCGCAGGTTCATTGCCGGGTCGTGGTACATCATCACGCCGTTTCGGGCAATCAAAACCTTATCGCCCGCCGCCGCAATGATCGTGGCCGCACTTGCCGCCCAGCCGTCGATTTTCACCGTGATTGTGGCGGTGCTGTCTTTCAGCCGGGTATAAATTGCGTTCGCGGCGAAAACGTCCCCACCGGGGCTATTGATTCTCACCACGATTTCCGCCACGTCCCCCAGCGCGGCCAACTCTTCGCCAAACTGGCGCGGGGTTACTTCGTCCCCCCACCAGCTTTCCGACGCGATTTCCCCATACAAAATCAGTTCCGCAGGCTTGTTTTCCTGCGGAACTGCGGGGATGAAATTCCAGAATTTAGTTTTCTTTTCCTTCTGGGCCGGGTTCATGTTTGCCACCGCCTTTTTCCTCCTTCTGTTCGCCTCTCAGGGCTTTTTCTTCCTGCCGCAGTTGCCGCGCGTTTCGGTAAAAGTCCGTTCCCGTGATCTCCACGGCCTCCCGCTCCCGCGTGGAAAATCCTTGTTCCACGCGCTTTGTTGCGGCCTCCACTTCCTGAACTGGGTTTAACAGCCCTTGCGCCGGTCCGTTCCATTCCGCGCCGCAATACGCCTTCCGAATCATCGGGTCAGAAAAGAAACCGGGGGCGGAAATCCGCCCCTTTGCCACGGCCTCAGACATCCATTCTTCAAAAATCGGCTGGCAGAAATCAGTTGCCAACCAAGAGCGGTACATTTTGAACATTTTCCACGCTTCCAGAAGGGCCGCGCGGCTTGCCGAATAGGAGGCGTTAAAGTTCTTCACCAGAAGTTCATACGGGATTTCCAGCGCCGCGCCGATCTGGCGGCAAATGGAGGTAACAAACCCGTCAAACGCCGTGTTTGGCCTTCCGGGGTTTGCTTCCTTTGCGTGTTCCCCCTCGTTCAATTCCATCACAACGCCGTTTCCCATTTCAAGGCTGTTTTCGTCCGCCGCGTCAACCTGCAACTCTTCCTCCACGGTTTCGCCCAGCGCGGCCCCTTCTCCCGGCGCGTCCTTCTCGATGAACACGGTAAACATTCCGCTGATAACAGCGGCCACAAGTTCAGCTTCCGTATAGCGTCCAAGCTGTTTCAGCGCTTCAATTACGGGGGCCAGAAATGGCACGCCGCGCCGCTGACCGATTCTCTCCCGGTTCATAATGTGAAGCACGTTCCGCCGCCCCGTCCGCTTCCCGTAGGCTTCTACGCGGGTCCATTTCCGTTCCTTGTACTCAAAAGAAAGTGGGTGGTGTGTGCTGATATGATAGGCCACCACTTCGCCCGCGTCGTTCGTTTCCACGCCGCCCACGATATGCGGGTTAAACGTTCCGTTTGGATTTGAAAGCCGGTCCGCCTCGATCAGCCGAACCCGCAGATCGTAGGGCATATTTACGCGCTTCGTTGTGGGAAGCGTAACCAGCACGTCCCCGGACATAAGCCAGTTTAGAAAGGCCAACTGCTGTAATTCCTTGAAATTGTCCAGCCGTTCCAGATCGCAGGCCGTGGAATCCGCCCATAGGGAAAATTCCCGCTCAATCCGGGCTTCCAATTCCTGCGCGGCCTCTTCCTCCAACCCCAAATATTCATAATCAATTTGAGATTTCAAAGTAAGGCCCTGCCCCACCACGTTTGTTCGGCACGTTTTAAGCGCGCCTGTTGCCAGCGGAACCCCCATGTATAGATCGCGGCACCGCTCCCGCAGAACCGTTAAATTGTCCTCTATGTCCTCTTTCGCGCTTCCACCTCCGAAAAGCCACCCTTTCAGGCTTTTTTTCATGGTGTTTGCCCCATAGTTGCCATATCCGCTGTTGATAATTTGTAGGCGTTTTCTTGCCCCTGCCCGCCGCAGACCGGCCACCGGCGATATATAGGCAACCGCCCTGTCAATAAAGTTCATCCGGCCCCCTCCTTACAGATCGCGCGGCACAATCCGAATCATACGGTTTCGCCCGCCGTGTTTCTGCTGGTTTTCCAGCGCCGCAACCCTGCCTTCCCAGAAGGCGATTTGCTCCCGAATGTCCGCAAGGTCCGCGCGGGTCAGGCTCCGGGAACCGATAGTGTAAGACTGGTTCGTTGTAACCAGCAATTCCGCTTCCAGCCAAGCGTTCAAGTGCTTCTGTGCAATTTTCAGCGTGATTCCCGCCATTACGTAATACCTCCCGATAATTTACGCCTCCCGCGCTTCCGCGCCGGTTTTTGCCCTTCCGGCTTCTCTTCCTTGTCCAGTTGCGGGTTCCCGATCTCCAAGGCCACTGTTGCATAATTCCGAATGTCCAGCGGTTCGTTCCGCTTGTACCCGTTTTCTTTCAACCGCCACACGTACTGCGCCCGGCCTTTCACGTAGGTTAAAATAAGCCGTTCTGCGGTCAGGCCCTTAAAATAGGTTTCGTCATAGCCTTTTTCTTCCTCAATCGGGAAATGACAGAAACCGGCACCCCGTTCTTCTACGGTCAAGCGCTGGAACAGCAAAGATTTTCCCGTGTCCACGTTTACCACGAACAGAGGGGCTTTTTCCCGGTTGTTATACGTTGGCTTTGGAATATACGGCGCGTCCGGCTTGCTTGCGCCACGGATTGCGAACACGCCCCGCGCCGTCCGCTGTTTGCAGAATTTGTAAACCTGATTTGTAAAGTGTCCGCCGCTGTCCACGCAGGCCCGCGAAATTTTCAGTTTCGTTCCGTCCTTCCGGGTGAAGGTCCGGGAAAGAAATTCGTCCAGTTCCGCCCATATTTCCGGCTGTTTCATATCTCCAAAAATAACCTTGTACTGGATTCCCCACGATTCTTTCCCCTTTCCCCAGCCCACAACTTCCAATTCAAAACGGTTGTCCTGCGTGTCAACGCCCGCCGTCAGATAAAGAACGCCGTTCGGAACCTCGCAATTATACTTTTCCCGGCGCTCCATCAGGGTTTCAGGCTCCAACGCTTCGCCTTCCTCTTCCCACGTCAGGCCCATTTCTGTATTTGTCCACGCTTTCAGCAATTCAATATTGCCGCGCTTCTTCTCTTCGTTAGCGGTCAGAAACTTTTCCACGATCTCCCGCCACTCAGCGAACGGGGAAGCAAGGGAATTTAGGTGAAATCCGCGAACCTTCCGTTTTGGAAATTTCGCAATGAATTTGCCACCAGAAAAGCGTTCTTTCCATTCTGCTTCACTGGAAAGAACGCCGCATTTTGAACAGCAATATTCAATTTCGTCCAAGTTTTCCGCGTTGAACTTTACGCCTTCCCATTCCAGCGGTTGCAATGCACCGCAGGCCGGGCAAGGAACGTGCCATTCTTCCTGCGTGCTGTGTTCATACTCAACAGCAATTCTTGAAGTGCTTTTGTTTGTCGGTGTCGAAACGTTGATTTCTTTCTTGTTCCAGAATGTCGCAAGGCGTTTCCCTGCCAAAAGCAACGGGTCCCCTTCCTTGCCTGCCGTTATCGGGTATGCGTCTATTTCGTCCGCTAACAGAATCCGAATGGAGCGCATACGCAGACTGGAAGGGGAATTTGCGCCCACAATGGTTACGTGTCCGCCCGGAAACATCTTTTGAAGTATGGTGTTTCCGCTGTTCCGGCTCTTTTCGTTCACCCGCTCCCGTAGAACTGGCGTTGAACGAATCATGTTTGAAAGTTTCTCTTTTGAAAATCCTTCCCCCATTTGAATTGTCGGTTGCATAACCATAATTGGTGCCGGGTCATAGTGGATAAAATAGCCAATCGGATTCAGAATAAAAGCGTCTGTTTTCCCGATCTGCGCGCCGGACATAATCACCACTTTTTGAACCGTTATGTCCGTGATCGCGTCCATGATCTCCCGCTGATAAGGGGCGTTGTCCGTTTTCCAGCGGCCCGGCAAGGCGGAAGCGCCTTGCGGCAATACCCGGTATTCGTCCGCCCATTGGGAAAGGGTCATATCCGGGGGCGGCTTCAACACGGAAAAGACGCGCTGGAAAAGTTCAACCGTCGCTTTCTTCATTTCCGCTTTCCGCTCCCTCCCCAAATAGCGCGTTGAAATCCGAAAGTTCATTTAGCGCTTCGTCAACCTGCGCTTTAAGAATCTTGAATATTTCTGCCTTATCCGTCTTTTTGGAAAGAATCGGGGACAGCCGGGCCGGGATTGCCATAAGCCGGGAACGAAAGTTGATAAGCATATTTGTTATAACCTGTTCCACATCTTCCGAACTGTGCAACTGATTTTCCCGAATCTGTAAGTCTAATTCTTCATTCTTCCGCTTCACCCGAACCAGAAGGGCGCGTTCCGTGTTGTAGTCAACCACTTCTTCGCTTTCCGGGTTCCGCTTCCGCAGGTAATTTATATAACGCCTGTTCGCGTCCAGAAGGTCATATAGGCCGGGCCGGACTTCATCAATAATCTTTTCGTCCCGCAGTTGCCGGACGCGGCGCTCCGAAACGTCAAGAAAGCGGGCAACCGCCTTTGTATCATGCAATTTCAAAGCCCCACCCCCTTAAAAATCCCCGGAACGGGCGGAAGCGTTCAAAAATTTTTCAAATCTGGGCATACGGCGGGGGTCTGCGAACCCGCAGGCTTTCCCGCGCGTCCCAGAACCTACCGCGTTTTTCAGGTTTCGCCCTCTTCGTCCTCCGCTTCATCGTCTATTTCCCCCGTTCCCGGGTCTATGTCGTACTCACCCGTGATCTTCTGTTTCATCAATCTATACTTACGCTCTTCCAGAGTAAGGCGGCGGTTGTCCAGTTCATAGGCGCGTATACTGTCCAACAGTTTAATAATGCGCCCGTGTACTTTGTTCAGTTCTGTTTCCAGCTTCATTCTACGGTCAAACGGGCTTGCCTTTATGATCGTTTGCATGGCCGTTTTCAAGCCTTCGTTTTCACCCTCAAATTCCGCTTCGTCCTTATAGTCTGGCAGTTCGTTTCCTTCATCGTCCCGTTGGTGTGTCCTGCGAACCAGCATATGAACCACCTTGTCAACGTATAGGTCCGTTGGCTCCGCGTCCACCAGATCGTTTATCTTGTCTTGCAAATCCATTTCCTTTGCTATCAGAACTTGCAGTTGATAGGCCATATTCTCCATTGCGTCCAATCCAAGCGACGCAATGAACGCCTTCCGCTCAGGCGGCAAACTGTCAAGATAAACCGTACTGTATGCCCCGTGGGTTTCGGCGTTTGTGTTTCTCAGGGGCGCGCCGTGGCCCTGTGCGTTTCGGTTCCCCGGCTGTGCCCCGCGCCGCCGTTTCGGCTTCTGCTTTTCCAATGCCTCTTTCCATCCATCTTCACTTTTCCATTTTCTAATTCTGCTTTCTGGCACCCCTGCCAGTTCGGCAAGTTCCTTTGTGCTGATAGCCCCGCCACTTTCCAGAAACCGGGCCTTCGCTTCATCCCGGTTCGGGTTCCGTTTTCTTGCCATTTTCCTTCCCCTCTTTGGTTTGTTTTCCCGGTTCTTTCAGCGTTCCCACTCAGGAAATGTAAAAAAATATGAACTTCGATTTCTAAATCAAAGTTCATCAAGCAGAAAGCGGGGCTGTAAAAGGCTGTTTTTTCAAACCTCCGTTGTACCTATCATAGCACAGAAAACGCGCAATGACGCGCAATCTTTTATTCTGGATAGTGAAAGTTTGAAATGGTCCCGTTCCGCTCGAATCGCTTTGCCAGCTTTTCAATTCCCTTGTCCCGGAAGTTCTGGCATTGCCGAACGCTGTAATGAAGCTGTTCCGAAATTTGCACCCATTGAAGGCCCTTGACGTGGTGGTTATGTACTGCCGCCCTTTCCAAATACGGAAGCGCTGTGATCTCCTTCCAAATGGCCTTTTTCAGCCTCCGTAAACCTTCATTTTCTTTTTGCAGAAATTCCAGCGTTTCGCGCACGCCTTCCGGCACGTTCAGCGCCGCCGTTTCCGTCGCGCTGTGAAATCCGCCCTTTCCGCGTGGCAAGCCGTCCAAATTTTGGGCGGCAATCGTAGAATAATATATATCTTCCTGTTCTCCTATTTCCGTTTCGTTGAATTTGATTTCTTCATCAATCCTCCGAAAATAAGAAAGAATATAAATCACACGTTCTTTTTTCATTGCCGCCTCCGCTGTTTTGTATGTTCGCCCCGGTCAGGGCGGCTTGTACTCCCGTTGTCTGGGCCGTACACGCCGCCCCGCCGTCCACTTCAATTCCTGCCGTCTGTACTGCGCGAACCGGGCGGCGCTGGACCGTCTTTCCGCCTGCGCCTTCTCCCACTCCCGCGCCTGTTTTCGTTGCTTTGCGCGTAGTTCCTTTTCGATTTCCTCTTGTAGATCGTCCAGCGCTTCAAGGTCAGACGTTCCCAGCACCGAAAGAATACGCGAAATTGCTTCCGCCGCTTCTTCATAGGCGATTCTTACCCGCTCCGCCCAAATCCGCGCGGCCTCTCGAATCGCTTCCACTTCTTCCGGCGTGATTCCAGTCCACAGTTCTTCCGGGTTCATCCTTTCACCCCTCTTCTGCCGCCGAACAGAAGTATTCAACCGAACAGAAGATTTTCAAGGGCTTTCCGCATTGCGGGCAGTTCACGGGGCCGGTTGTCTGCGTCCCCAGCGTGCTATAATTTACCGCCGCCGCCGCGTCGAACCTTCCGCCGCAATACGGGCAAATCCCGCCGTCCACACACCGGGTTTCTTCCGGCTTTTCCACCGCCTGCGGCTGTTCCTCTCCTTGCGTCGTGGAGTTGGTAACGGGCGCTTCCTCTTCCTGCCGCTGTTCCCGGCCTTCCTGCGGCGTTTCCTGCGGTTTTTCGGTCGGCTCTTCTCCCCGCCCGCCCTGCGGCACCGGCGCGGCCTGCGCAGGCTTCTGCGGCGGCTGTACGCCCTTCTGCTCCCGCTCCGCTTCCTCCATCGTAATTTGTCCCGGCGTTGGCTGTCTGGCCTCTTCCTCTTGCCTTCGCCGCTTCACGTCCTCAATGGACAAAGCACCCTTTTCCACGTACTCAGCAAAGGCGGCTTTCTGCGCCCGTTCCGGCAACGCGGATAATTCATAGGCCACGGAAATTCCCAGCTTCCCGGCCTGCATTTCTTCTTTGAAGTCCGGCAACAGCCGCTTTGAAATGCTCTCATACCGGCCCACCTGCGCGGGCGTGGTCCCCAGTTTCTTTGCAATCAGTTCCCGCGTTTTCCCCGGAACCCTGCGGAACTTCCGCTTCCGCTCCAACAGTTCCCGTAGACGGGTTGCCTCTTGCACCTTGTCCCAGTCCGTCTTTTCCCGCTGGCCGTTCGTAGCAATCAGAAGAATTTCTTCGTCGATCTCCCGCAGTTCGTCCGCCTCCGCCCGCTCTTCCGGGGTCCCGGCCTCTTCCCGCTCTACTTCCTCCACCATGCAGGGCATTTGCCGGTATTCCTTTTTCCCCTGTTCTACAAGGAAAATGGAGGCAAGGCGGCGGCGGTGTCCGGCCAGAAGTTTATATTTTCCGCCGCCCATCGGAACCGCAAGCCCCGGTTGCTTCACGCCGCCCGCAAGTTCGATCAGGCTTGCAAGTTCTTCTATTGCAGGCATGGAATAGAAATTGTTCTCAGACGGGACCAAATCGCCAACGTCTATGTATTTCAGGGTTCCGCGTCCGGCCTGTTCGTCCGCTTTGCTCTTCTGCTGGACCGCGCCCCGGTTGCGGTTCAGGCTCATAATGTCAAACGCCATCTTCTTTTCCTCCTTCTCCCTGTTCTTTTACCGGGTGTCCCTTGCACCCCGTTTGATAGTCGAAATTGTCACATTCCCCCACCGGGAGAACTCGACGGCCCATAGCAAGCTGTTTCCGCAGGAAGTCCCGAACCTCCTTCGCCGTGTTCAGCGTTACGCCGTCCGTCTCAATACAGCCGCACAGCGATTTTGCGTTTTTGATTCCGCCCGCAATATCAAGACAGACGTGCCATTTTGTTTTTCCCATCGTGCGCCCTCCTGTTGCTCGAATCGGTCAACTTTTCAGGTATTCCGCAACCAGCTTTTTATACTGAATCGCGGCCCAGCTTCGCCCGGCGAAATCGCACAGCGGCGCACCCGCAAACGTGCTTTCCGAAATTTTGGGGTTGTAGTTGATCGCGGTATTGAATACCGGGCAAAGGCCGCTTTCCTCCAACGCCTGCCGCGCCTGTTTGAACGTGTCCCGGTTCTGCCAGTGTGTGAAGAAGGCCCCCGCAAGGTTCAGCGCCGGGTTCTCCGCCTGCGCGCTCTTGATCTGCTCCACAAGGTCCGCCATCCCAGCAAAGGAAAAATCGTCTGGCCGAACAGGGATTAACACATCATCGGAAGCCATAAGGACGTTTAGGGCCACCGTGTCAACTGCTGGGCCGTTGTCTATCACGCAATAGTCATAATCGGCCCCCACGCACCGCAGGGCGGCTTTCAGCGCGCCGGACGTGTCCCGCTCCACATCTTCGTAAATGGCCCTGTCTGCGGCGTACAAGTCCATATTGGACGTGATAACGTCAAGGCCCTTGTACTGCGTGGAATAGATCGTTTCCAGCACGTCCCGCGCCGGGTCCATCAACAGCGCCGCCGTTCCGTCCTGTTCCCCGTACAGTCGGAAATACTGGGAAGTGTTGCCCTGCTTGTCCCCGTCCACCAGCAAAACCCGCTTGCCGTGGACCGTTGCCAGAATGTGGGCCACGTTTGCCGCCGAAATGGTTTTACCCACGCCGCCTTTCAGGTTGATAAAAGATAAGGTTTTCACAGTTGTTTTCCTCGCTTTCTTTTAGATTTGTCCCGCTCGACGGAGGGGCGCTATTTGTCCGTGAAGAACCGGCCCGTTTCTATGATCTCAGCCATTCCCCGAACTTCCGTGTTCACCAACTCTTCCAGCGCTTCAAGCCCGGCCAGTTCGCTAAACTTGATTTCCCGGTTCATCGTGCGAACGCCGTTCCACGTCTGCTTTGTCATGCTGATACGGATTCCCTGCGCACGCTTCCGCAGGGGCCAGCAATCGGATTCAATGGTAATCTTCGCCCCATCAAGGGCCGCTTTTACAATTTCATTCGCCATCCCAGTTCCACCAGCCCTGTTTTCCCTTCGCCGGAACCGGCGCGGAGAAGGCAACCGGGTTTCTCAGCACCCACGCGAACCGGCCCGGCGAATAATCGCCCAGCAACCTTTCCCGCTCCGAAAGCGTGTGAACGATTTCTTCCACGGGGACGCAATCGACAATTTCAACGGTTCCCAGCACAGCGCCATAAATAAGTTCTGTTGCCTGTTTCAAATGCTCAACGCCCCGTTCATACTCTTTTTCGAGTATCTTCCCATAGGCCATTTCTGCAATTAACTGTTCCTGAAATCCGCCCTTGTTGAATCGCTTTTTCCCTGCGTGGACCGCTACCCGTCCCCGAATGTTCGTCCGGCGCGGGCGGGTTTCGTTCAGCTTCAAGCCCGCTATGATCGCGTATCCGTAAGGCTGGTAAATGGTAAAGGCTTTCATGTTCCCGCCCCTTCCTGCGGCTCAGGAATCAGGGCAACCAATTTCCCGTTCCCGTCCAGTTCACAGACAAACCGAACCGTCATTGTTTTCATGGAATGAAGGGCCACAATGTCCGTGATCGTGTGCCCCTGCCCGTCTGTCCCCGTGATTCTGTCCCCCAGTTCGTAAGGGCACCGGGCATTAAAAGCCGCAAATTTCATTGTCCCACCTTCCTAATTTTTCGCTGTCCGAACCATGCCTTTTCAACTTCCGTCGCTTCGTTAGTTGTCAGGTTCCACAGCTTATACGCCCGGTCCGGGCCGTCCGCGCGGTCCACCCGCTCGAAACGGTAAAGGAATTTATTCCTCAGCTTGTCCACCGCCTCGAACACAGTTCCTTCCTTCAACTGTACTTCCGGCACGTCCAGCCCTCCTTTCCTTCTCCCGCTCCATTACGGGCCGCAGGGCGTTTAACGCTTCCAGTTGCTTTTTCAGCGGGTTTGCGGGAACCGCCGCCCGCTTAACGCTTCTTCCGGCGCTTGCGTCTGGCCTGCTTCGCCTTAATCTGCCGCCACCGTGGCGGAACTTCTTCTTTCGCTTCGCCATCGTCTGCGGGTTCCTCCTTCCGCTCTTCCTTTTGCTCTTCCTGAATCACGGCCAGTTCTTCCACGTCCTCCGGCCAGAAGATGAAGGGACAGCCGGGGTCATACTCTCCCGCTTCCCAGTCCGCTTCAAAAGCGGGCCGGTTGTCCAGATAGCGCGGGAACGGGTTTGTCTGTTCGGCCCAATATGTGGCCTCTTTCATCTGCGCGTCAACGGACTTTTCCCAGCTTAAAACGTGGTAGTCTTTCCCGCCGTCGTATTCCCACTGGGAAAGGTGAAGCGTTACCCCGTCGAACAGATCAAGGGACTTTTTCACGGTTTCCAATTCCCGGTATGTAAGGCCCTGCCCCTTGTATCGCTCCCGCAGTTCCGCAATACTCTTCCCGCCCGTGTGGAGGCGGCAAAGTGTGATTCTTGGCTTGTACCCTGCCATTGTTACTGCCCCTTCCTGTAAACTGTGATAATGTCCCCCTGCGGCACCGGCTCCCCCAGAACGCCGCCCAGGGTGAACCCGCGCGCAATTTCCACGTCATACCCCGCCGCCGTCAGGCCGTCAATCACGGCGGAAAAAACTTCGCTGTCGTTTACCTTGAAGCGGTCCAGCAACACGCGGACTTTCCCGCGCTCCCGCTCTTTCGGGTTATTCACCGGTTGAAACCTCCCATCGAATTTTCATCTGCGCCGGGCACAAATCAACCTGCGGGCGGCGCTTCCCGGTCCACCGCAGGCCCCCGGCCTGTCCTATGCACTTCCACCCCGCCGCTTTCAGGCTGGTTCCATTTTCGCTGTCAAGAATGTATGTAACCAGCTTCTTGTATCCCATAGCGCGGGCCGCACGCCACGCCGCCGCATACAGCATTGAACAGGCGTTTTTTGTCCCGTCTGTGCAAAGCCGGTTTACTTCCAGCGTCCACCCATCATCAAGAAAGCGTGAAACCGGCCTTCCGACAATCGCAACGCCCACGATTTCCCCCGTTTCCGTGTCCCCTACGGCAACGCTGAATTTGTGGCCCGCTGTTTTCCCATGGTGTCTGTGCTTTTGCTCTACAAATGCGTTCGCTTCCGCAAGGGTAACAGGTACAAGTTCAAGCATTTTCCGCGCCCTCTTTTCCCTCTCCCCCTTGTAAGCGCACCGCCTCCGCCGCGTCCTTTCTGGTTGCGTTCTCAACTGTTACGTGGTAACGCTCACCGATTCTATACGCCGTGATCTTGCGGTTTCGCTTGCAGGCTTTCACCAGTTCCGCCGCGCCGCTCAGAACCACGGCCACCAGCACCAGAAAACCGGCCCAAACCCAAAAACTCGAAAAGATGAATCGTAAAAATTCCATGTTCACTTTCCCTTCCTTTCCAGCCTTTCAGCAATGTTCAAAATCCCTTGCAGGGCTTCTTTTATGTTTCCATCCGTTTCTGCGGTAATGGACAGAACCGCCGCAATGTCCCGCAGTTCTTCCGCCGCCTCTAACTCCACCGGCCCCACGCCCGCCGCCTTCATGCAGGCCGGGCACAGGTCCAGCGTTTCAGGAATCTTCCCGCCGCAGTTCGGGCACTTCTTCCGGCTCACGGCTTGCCTTTCCCGCTCCTTTCCTCAAAGGTCCGCAGGGACAGCATTTTTTCACGAACCAGCTTGTCCACTACGCGCCCCGGCGTTTTCAGGCCGGACAGGTCCGCCAAACGGTCCAGATTATAGGAAGTCTGCGGCAAAACCCGAATGGACCGCTTGTATTTGTGAAGTCCTTTGCGCTTACTCACTTTTCGCGCCTCCCTTCGTTCTCCATCTGTCCGGGGAACAATCCGCGCCGCTTATCCATCTTCCGCCGATCTGGCCCACATAGTCCAGAAAGAGGACCGAACCGTTGAATTTCACGCGGAAGTCTTGCAGATCGCCCGCCGTTACATACTGCCGTTTGAACAGGTTCTTCATATCGTCCCAAATCAGCCACGGGACAAAGAAGAAATTGTTCTGAATCCCCACGCAGACCGCCGCAAGCGCGCCGCGTTCGTGGTTGTGTTGCAGGCACTTCATTTGTTCGTCTGTCACCGCCGCCCGCTTCATGCGGTCCGTGGTGGTGTACTTCGCTTCAAACACAATAGAGCGCCCGCCGTCCAAGGCCCCTTGAAAGTCCGGCTGTGCGCGGGCTGTGAAGCGGCCCGAAAAGGTCCCGTTCTTCCTGTCCTTCGCCGTTACCCTGAACGGCTCCGGGGTTTTGTCGATCTCCGCCCGGCCCTGCTGGGCGTATAGGGCGCAGGCGGCTTTTATGTACCCCTCGAAAGAATGGCCCTGCGCGTTGTTTATTGCGTTTTTGTACCTGCGCACAGCTTCCGCCGCCGTTTCGCTTGTCCGCATTATTTGTGCCCCCTTTCCTTGTTCTCCCGCTCCAAGGCGCGGATTGCCCGGCGTATGGTCCTAATTTGCCCGCTTCTCCATGCCAGCGAACCCGGCTGAATACTGCAAATCATATATTCAAGGTTCCAAATATCCGGGTCACGCTCTAACCCCTTGAATTTCTCCCGCAGAAGTTCATTTTGGCGGTCAATCTGCTTTCGCATATATTCCGTTCTGTTCATGCGCCTATCTCACTTCCCCGGTTCGCGTTCGTACTCATACAGCCTTCCAAGCACCAGTTCAATTCCCCGGCGCGGAAACGGCTTCCCGCCCACTCCCCGGACGGTATAGCGTTCTTTCGGACGGCGCTGGTTCTCCAACTCAAACAGCCGCCGAACCGCCGCGTCATAGCTTCCATGACAGGCAAGCGCCCCTTCCGGCGTGTAGAACACGATCTTTTCCCGCTCCTCCATTTATTCCGCCTCCCCGCCTTCTGGAATCTCCCACGAATACGGTTCCGCACAGCACATGAAGTAAAACGGGCATTTGTGACACGAATCATCTTCCGTTCTGCGGTTGCAAATTTCTTTGATAACCGCCGCCGCGCGGTACATTTCCCGCAGTTCTTCTTTTTCATCCATCGTTCAAACCTCCCCCTTCGTGTCCCGAACCGTCCCCCAGCGCTTTTCTCAGCGTGTGGCGTTCCATGCCTTCCGCCATCATGGAGGCTTTCAGCACTTCTTCTTTTTGTTCCGGGGTCAGTTCTTCCCACTCCTTCGTTTCTACCTTATCGCCAGAAGGGAACAGGCCGTTTTTCATGTAAAAGGCGTATAGAAATACTTCCATTTCCTTTTTCGCGGCTTCATAGAAAAAGGCGTGGTTCGCCTCAATTTCCAGTTTTTCCGCCGCCGTACACTCCACGCCACGCTTTTTCCGCTTCCTATTGGTGTATGTTCCAACGCACCCGAAAGACGGCTTTCCCGTAACCGCGTAAATGATCTGTTGCAGAATCCGGCGTTCAAGTTCATCATGGTATGTAAACCACGCCGTTTCCACCCGCTCGTTTTCAAGGTCCGCTTCTGTCAGGCTGTATTTTTCCATCAGGCGGGCCAGTAATTCGCGGGCGCGGTCCTTTTCCCCGCGTTCGCCTCTTTCGGCCAGCGCTTGAATGTGCTTGATCTTCTGCAATAGCGCTTCCTGCGTCATGCGTGCAACCTCCTTTCCGTGTGTCTGGACAGGTATTCCGCCCAGCTTTCTTTCAGATAGCACCGGCCATAAACAAAGCGCTGTGCAAATTCCTTTTGAAGCGAGTTCGGCATAATGCCTTTTCGCGGGTTCCTCTCAGGCTGTGCGTAAATGCTGATTCCCTTTAACTGCTTTATCTGTTCCACCCGGAAGGCGGCGTTTTCTAAATCGTCCGTTACCAGCATATATACAAACAGCCGGTAAGGCTTTACCCCGTGTTTCCTCAGAAGGTCAGCGGCGTTCATGATCGCTTCAATCTGCGGTATTTGATCGCAACTAAAACGGATAAAACGAATCCATGTAAGGCGGGCCAGTATCCCCGCTATTCGATCATCCACAAGCCGCGCGTCCATGCCTTGATTCAGGTCTATTGCGTACCCGCTCCCGATCAGGCTTTCAAGCTGTGAAATTCCGTATTCACAGGAAAGAATATTGTTGTCCATCAACACAAGTTTCCTGCTGTCCGGGCGCACTATGTCTTTCCATGCCCTATACGGTCTTACTGCCCCTTCCTTCTGCGGCACAACGCACCAGCGGCAACGGTTAGGGCACCCGCGCGTTAGAAATCCAATGGCATAATCACAGGCCGGGTAAATGCTGTAATCAGGAAAAACCGCGTCAATTTCCGGGTCTAATTCCTGATTTAGCGGAATATCTGTGTAACCAGTCCCGCCGCGAATGGCCCAGTCCGGCAAGTACGGGTTTTCTTCCGTGAAGTCAAACACTTTGCTTGAATAAATCTTGTCAAACCGATCTGTCAGCATAGGGGACCACCATTCCACCGTGTCACCCCGGCTTTTGTGATAGGCTGATATTTTCATCAAGGCATAGTTCGGAAATTCCGCCTTCTGCCGCCGCCGCTTTCCCTCCCGAATATACGGGTCTTTGTCCGCGTCATGGAGGCCGATAATCACGGCCACGCCTCCTTTCTAACACTTCCGCCGCATTGTCAGATAGAAATACCACCCGGACTGTTCCACATACTGCTGTTCAGCCTCCACCAGTTCCCAGCCCTTATACTGCTTTTCCCAGAAAGCGCGGTATTCCTCAGAATCCGGGGGAAGTTTGGCAATCTTCGCAAGCTGTCTGCGGGTATATTTCTTATCGTTCGGCGGTCTATACCACGGCTTTTCCAAGTTCTGCGATTGTGTCCAGTGTTTCTTTCCCGTGGAATCCTGCACCATGTAACCGGCCATATTCGCAATGCCTTTTTTGTTCGGCTTCAATCGGTCCGCGTTGGCCCATCCATACATAACCGCAGGGCGCTTTTTCTTCTTCGATTCCTTGACTTTCCACCACAGGCTTTCCACTTCGTCCCGGTCCAGCCCGCCGTTCATCAAAATATGATGGTGGATTCTTTTGCCGTTCCGCCCCATCTGCGTTATCAGAAGATATTTCAGCGGGGGAAGGCCGCGTTTCTTCCGCAGGTAGGCCACCCGGCGCAGGAAGTTTATTACAATCTTTATGGCCTCTTCATATGAATCCGGCAAAAATTCCGGGGCGTAGGTCAGGTGAACGGCAAGGTCCCCTTCCCCAAAATTTGCGTTGGCAAGCTGGATGAAATACCGCTTTGCCCGCTTGTCGTTCAAGTTCTTCTGTTTCGGTTCTGAAACCTTCTTTTTCTTTCCCCTCTTCCCCTTCACGGCCTGCTGTTGTGTCCCGGTATAGGGGAATATCTCAGGGGACAAATAATCTTTCCCGCAATGAATCACCTTTTCACGCATGAAGGATTTTTTCACGGCCTGTTCTCCCTTCGTGGAATGGCCGTAACGGGTTTTATCATTGGAGCGGGACCGCCCGCGCCCGTTCTCTTGATCGTGTGCGCTTCCCGATCATGGCAAGGGGAACGGAGGCCCCCGGAACGCCTGCATGGTTCTTCTGAATGGCTTATGTTTCGCGGCAAGGATAATACCCATTACAAGCCCGCACGCCGCCGAAAAGGCGGCTTGATCTCTTGACTTTTGCCGCGTGTTTTGTTATAATATTTGCAGGTTTTATAGTTGTTTTCACGCGGCAAAAATCTTTTGGAAGCCGCCCTGCGCCTGCTGTCGGAAGCGTGCGCAGGGCGGTTTTTCATGTTCTGTTGTGTAATTGCATTTTCTTTCCCCGTTTCCTCTTCAACTGTGATATAATGCAAGGGAAAGGGGGAAGTTTTATGCCATACTTCCGATACCGTATTGACGCACGCCGTTTGAATCTGGATTTGCAACAGAATGTATGGGACTTCATACGGCATAACACGGATATTCACACGGCGGATATTTCACGCCCCGGCTTGTTTGAAGCCTACTTTACCGAATCCGAATTACCGCTACTGTCAAATCAAATTTTTATAGGCTGTCAAATCCGGGAAACTACTCAGGAAACTTGTATGTAATGCGAATGTCCGGGGATTGCGTGTCCTTTTCCGCTATAATTTGAAAAGTTTCTTTTCCGATCAGCGGGGCGGTTACTTCATGCAAGGCCAGCAATAAAAATTCAAACTTGCTTGTGTTCAGCCCGATTGTTTTGCGCTGGTTTAATGCCAGCGGTTCGGGTGTACCGTCTGCCGCCGTTTCACGTCCCAACCACCACACGGGATTGTTGCGGGCCGCTCCATGCGGGCAACTGTCGCAGTTCTCAGCGGGACACACGGCGCAGAAGCGCGCCTGAAATTCCGTGTCCCATGGCCCTTCAACCACGGGCAGGGACCGCAGAAAGGCCCCCAGCGCTTCCATGCTTTTCGTGATCTGCTGGTAGTTGTTCACGGTTCATTCCTCTTTCTGTTCACCTGCGGCGCGCGGGCGCATTTTCTCCGGGTCAATGCCAAACATGGAACGAAACATTTCTTCCGTGGCAACCCGCGCAAATGCGTTCAGCGCCCCTTTTGCGGCCTGCGCGCGGACTTCCGGGGAAAGCCCGTCCAAAACGGCCTTGATCTTGCCAATGGCTTCTTTCGCCTGCTTTTCCATTTCTGCGGCGCGCTCTTCGCCCGGCTCCGGCTCCACAGATACCAAGATTCCATATTTCAGGATACAAAGCGGACGCACGCCCCCGTTGCCGTCGGAAGCGCTCGAGTAGCCCAGCGCGCCGTCAGTGCCGACGCCGCGCACCAAATGGCCGTACTGCGGCAAACAGGAATCAGGCGTAAGCAACCACCACCAATCTTCCTCGTTCAGGTTCGGAATCAAGGCGCGGTATTTGCGGAACTGTTCACAGGTCAGAAGGCCGATCATTGCGCTTGTTACGCCGTAGTCCTTCATTCCATCATCGGAAGTCAGGTCCAGCACCAGCGGAACGAAATCTTCCTTCTTCGCGCCCTCCCGGCACAGCGCTTCCAGAAAATCGCCGTTCAGTTCCCGGTTCAGGCTGGACACGGCAAAGTTGTTCTTGCCCTCCGTGTCAAAGGCCCGCCGAAACAGGGAATCCGCCGAAAGCACCAGCGCGCCGCCGTTCAGATCGTCCAGCTTAACCCAGTTCACCCCCGCGTAATTGAATACGCGGCCATTTTTTAATGCTCCAAGTTTGCGTTCCATAGTTGTTTTCTCCTTTATGTAATATTTTGGTCCCGTTTCCGGGCTTCCAACTCTTCCAATGCCTCCCGTTCGGCTTCTGTGATCGTGCGGTCAATCTCCGCAAGCGTCCGGCGCATTTGCTCCGCAGAAAGGCCGATTGTCAGGCAAATAAACAGGTCCGCCGCCTCTTCTTCCGGCGTGCGCTCCTTCTTCTTCACCACTTCGCAGGCCGGATTTGAACAAATCAGTTCCGGCTTGTCCGCCATCGGGGCCACCGTACAGCCCGGAAAGCCAAATTCACGGGGACAATGGCCGTTCATGCGCTGAATTTGCAGGTATTCCAGAACGCCTTTGTATTCGATCTGGTTTTTCTGCGTGGATAAGAACGCCGTACCCCCTGCGGCCTGCAAAATGAAACCGTGTTGTTCTGCCAGCTTCATTACAGCGTGCCACGCGCAATCATCGGAAACGACGTGCGCCCGCGTTTCGGCGGTCTGCGTCTTTGCGAATAAGTCAGGGGCTTTTTCTTTTACCTTCTTCGTGGCCGTTCCCTCCTTAAAACAAACTTGTCTGCCCTTGCGCTTTTCGTTCTGCCTCACGCTTTGCTTTGAACTCCCGATATGCCCGCGTATACTCATACGCCGCACCGAAAATATTTTTTGCCGCCGCCGCAAGCCCCGAATCAAGCTGTTCTGCGGCCTGCAACTCTTGTTCAAACCTGCTTCCAAACGGACAACAGGCGCACCCGGTACGCTTGAATCCGTATTTTTCGTAAAGGTCAGAATGAACAACGCCGCGCCGCTGGCAGTAAAATTCCTTGTCTTGATCTGTGAAATAGAACAGCGGGCGGAATTTTGCCGCTTCGCCTTTCTTTGACGGCTCCGAAAAACAGCTATTGTACGCCGTAGCCCGCGCGCCGCCCTCCGCTTTTCGTATCTCAACCATGTTTATTGTCGCTTTCAGTTCTTTCATGTAGTCGTGCGCAACGTCCTTTTTGGCCCCTTTACAACAACCGTCTGAAATCGGAAATTGCGGCGGGTTTTCAACCATAAATTCTTTCAGAAGGCGGCACCTTTCAATGTTTACCATACTTCCAACGCCAAACGCGTTGCACCACCAGCGCAGGGCCGCTTTGCAGTTCGGGTAACGATCATAAAGCACTTCAAACGGTTCATCTTCCCATTGGAAACCGTGTGCTTGCAGGCGGCTTATATACTGGCTAATCTGCTTTGATATAAACGGTTGCCCCCATGTTTTGCACCCCAGCGGAACGGGCGTTTTTGCTCTTTTCCGTTCAATCGTTATTCCGTACTTTTCTTCAAGGTCCTTTAGGTGTTGCTTTGTGGCTGTGTATTCAATCCCCGTGTCGAACCATACAAAATGAATTTCTGCGAACTGGTAATTCTTCGCTGGGTTCAACGCTTGAATCATATCCAGCATAACGTCACTGTCCGCGCCGCCCGAAATAGATACCATAGCCCGCTCCGAACGAAACATAAGGTTTGCGTGTAGTTTCCTAAATGCGCTATTTATGTTCGGATACTCCTTTTCCGGGAACAGTTCAAACATTCTTTCTAATTCTTCCATCTTTCTTACCTCCGCCGCCGAAACTCCGCCGCGTTCGGACAGTTTTTCCAATGCGGAACAAACGCCACGGTAAGGGCGGGGCTTTCCTCTTCCGGGCGGGCAACGCGCCCGGTTATCGCTTCGCCTTCATCTGTTACAAAACGGTCATTCCCGCCGCCCTCTACCACAAAGACGGGTTCGGGGTCCACGAGCATATTCCGCCCGGCTGTCGTGCGTATCCAGTCAATAGGACAGCCGCACCCACGGCAAGCGCTCACACAGCCCGCCCCCTTTCTGCGTAGGCTTTCGCGCCGATCTCCAACATTCCCTTGATGAAAACCAGCGTGTCGCGGTCTGCTTCCGCCTGCGCCTCCCACGCTTCGACTTCTGCCGGGGTCAGCTTCCGGGCGGTTAGGTCAGACAGGCCGCACCAGTAATCACCTGGACGAATCCCATATTCCTTGCAGAAAATCCGCTTTGCTTGAGTGCTGGACGCGGCCCATACGTGGAGCGTGCGCCCGCTCGAATTTTTCACAAGGTAAAGGCTTTTCGGCTTGTCCATCATTACACCGCCTTTTCTGCTGAAACCTGCTGGAAGCGCCGGTATATACAGACGGCTTCCGTCCCAACGTTCGGGTTTTCCGGCCTGAAAGCAACCACAAATTCCCTATGTGTCCCGTCCTTCCATAACTGCTTTGCAAATTCAAGGGCGTTCGTCCACGCCGCGCGCCGGTCCTCTTCCAGCCGTTCGGCCTCCACGGCCTCCCGGCTCATATGCTGGGAGAACAGGACGGGGAAACCCCCGGCAATTTCCACTGTCACACGCAGGGAAAGAAGGTCCTGTTCCGTTTTCTGGTATGGCTTGCAGACGGGGCGCTTGCCGTCCTTCCCGCCGCTGGAAACGATCATATAGGCCGGGCCGGTCCAGTCCGGGAACGCGCTCTTCTTTTTCGGTTTCACTTCGTCCCGCTCCTTTCGTTCCAGTTTCGGGCACCATGCGGGGACATACGGAAGAAACCGTTCAATCCCTACCGTGTACCCCTTGCACCGCCCTTCCGCAAAGCACCTGTAACTTGTCTGGCCCTTCGCCCACGGCTCAGTTACCACGTGTTCGCACCCTTCGCAGGTCCGGGAGAAATCCGCGCCGATCATACGGCCACCCCCGGCCCCGTCCCACGCTTTCGGCCCCTGCGGGCAATCCCAGCGTCAACGGCCTTCTGAGCAATCACCGGGTTATATGCGGGGCGCTTGTTTCTCCCGTCCTTCCCCGGATACCCCCGCCGCAGTTCGCGGGAAATTGTGGCCGGGTCCGTCCCGATCTCTTCCGCTATGGCCTGCGCAGGCGTTCCAATGGACCACAGCCGCGCAATGCGCTTTCTGTCCTCAAAATCAATGTATCTGTATTTTCTCGCCACGGTTTCACCCCCTTCTTCACCTGCTGGGCGGCGGGGGTCCGGCCCCGCCGCCCGCTTTCTGTTCGGTTTTCTGCTCCCCCGGCTGGCCCCGCTTCCCGGTTTCCGCCGCTGTGTTGTCTGCTCCCGTGGCGCTTGCCGCTTCCGCTTCAACGGGTTTCGCGGTCTGTTCTGCGCCCGGTTCTGTGGTGTCGGTGTCCTCCGTCGCAAACTCATATTTTTTGTAATCTTCCATCAGTTCTTCACGCCGGGCCGCTTCCTGCGGCTTTTCATACTGCGCAAAATTAAAGCATTTTTTGAATTTTCGCGCCGCGCCGATAATCTTTTTGTCGTAATCGTGTTCAAGCAACGACATTGCGCAAAGGAAGTCCCACGCGCTCTTGATTCCGTCGATCTTGTGGCATACCCGCCGAAACTGTTCCCGCTCTTCCGCGTTCATCCAAGTTTCCCCGGCTTCCTGTGCCAGCTTGTCCGCTTCCTGCTTAAACTGATATTCCACGGTTCCGGGGAGTTCCGCCCGGTAAGTTTCCTTCCAGTCATCTTCCGCCCGCTGGTACAGATCATCAAAGGAAATTTCAACTTCCCCGTCATAAACTGGCGAATCTCCATATTCCACGCGGTATGTGTCGATCAGACCGTTTTCATCATAGGAAACGAAAATGTGAATCTGGCTGAAATCCTCCGCCCAGAAGGTCAGGCCGCAGGAATCGCTTAAAATGATCGCCGCGCACTCCGCCTGTTTCGGCATTTCCTTTGTGTCGATTTCCTCATAGGCGTGGATTCCGAAATAGCCGCCGTTCTTCGTGTAGAGGTCAGCGGCGCAATCTTCGTCACAGCAAAGTTGCTGGGTCTTGTCGCTCCGGTCGCGGTCAACAGGGTTCTTGTAGCCGTCCGCCGCGCTGTACCATTCCACGGTTCCCCAGCCGGGCTTTGCGGCCTGCTTATACGTTTCCGTCTTGCTGTATGCCTTGTAAACCGGAACGCTTGCAACCGCCGTCACGAAATAGCGCACTTCCCATTTTTTCTTCATTTTGGAACCCTCCCGGCTGATTTTCCGGCCTTTTTTGTGAAAAAAATAAATGCAAGAAACGGTTGTTACCGTTCTTGCATTTAATATACTACTTCACAATGCCGCGTTAAATCTCGATGGTCTGGGCCTCTTTCAAATGGCTCTGGGTGTACAAAATAATCCGGTCTCCCTCCAGCAGCTTCAGATCCCCGTTGGGGATCAGCACTCTCCCCCGGCGCTTCACCATCACAAGGATGGTCTGCCGGGAGATATCCAGATCCCGGATCTTCAGGCCGTTCCAGGGGTGCTGCTGGCGCAGGGCCACTTCCTTCAGCTCGATATGCTTCTCGTTTTCCAGGGACTTGGCCCCCAGCACCAGGGTGTCCCGGGGAC
>Ga0137307_100514_pt1 | contig 49438 bp, 34 predicted proteins | sample NAcewD2O_March_2_FD_97180 | JGI IMG/M metagenome (GOLD analysis project Ga0137307, IMG submission 97180) | Mouse cecal microbial communities from Vienna, Austria - N-Acetylglucosamine amended D2O_March | ecosystem: Host-associated > Mammals > Digestive system > Large intestine > Cecum | place... | reverse complement strand
AGCCGGGGACTGCTTTGACGGGGCGTTTCTGGCAGGGCTTGTCCAGGGAAAGGGTGTGAAGGAGGCTGCGCAGATGGGAGCGGCAGCAGGAGCGCTCAATGTGGCTGCGTTTGGGCCGATGGAAGGAAAGATCAATCCTGTGACAGTGAAGGAAATTATGGAAAGAGGATGACTGCTTTTAAATCGCGGTTCAGTATAAGTCATGTATTTTCCCGATAAAAACGTAGTTTAGTGTTACTATTCACAGCCGCTTCACACATATGCGCAAAAACAGCCGGCAAAGCCGTCTGTCGATGCTACGCATCTTGATTTTTTGCTTATGTGGGTGAAGTGACTGATTCCAGTCATATAAAAATCATCAAACAGTTTCTTACAAGCTGTGCTTGACGAATCTGTCTGCTGATTTTTATATGGCTGTGAATAGTAACAGTTTAGTTGCAGATAAAAGCAGAATCATGTAAAAATGGTTGGAGGATTTCGAGAGAGAATGGATGTAAAAGAAGTTTTAGAGCAGGTGAAGTCCGGCAGGATGTCTGTGGAAGATGCAGAACGGTACTTTCAGAAGCAGTCCTATGAAGAGATGGGATATGCCAAATTGGATACATACCGGGAGATTCGTTCCGGTTTCCCGGAGGTCGTATTTTGCAGCAGAAAAGCAGATGTTCACCTGAAAAATATTTATAAAAGGCTATACGAGGAAAATGGAGAAGTATTCGGAACGCGCGCCTCGCAGCGGCAGTACGAGGTGGTGCAGGAGGTACTGCCCCAGGTCGTATACGATGATGTCTCCCACATCTTAAAAATAGAAGCAAAAGACAAGACACGGATCGGAGAAATCGCGGTCTGCACGGCAGGCACGGCGGATATCCCGGTGGCCGAAGAAGCGGCCCAGACGGCAGAATATTTCGGGGCAAATGTAAACCGCATCTATGATGTGGGAGTCAGCGGGATCCATAGGATGCTGTCTCATCTGGACGTGATTCAGCGAGCCAACTGTGTGGTGGCTGTGGCAGGCATGGAAGGCGCACTGGCAAGCGTTCTGGGCGGCTTGGTCAGCCATCCCGTCATTGCAGTACCGACCTCCGTCGGCTACGGAGCCAGCATGAACGGCCTGTCCGCATTGCTTACAATGATCAATTCCTGCGCAAACGGAATCGCTGTAGTCAATATCGATAACGGTTACGGCGCAGGCTATATTGCCACCCAGATCAATCGGCTGGCAGTGAAAGGAGAATGAAAAAATTGGGAAATACATTATATCTGGAATGTTCGTCCGGTATCAGCGGAGACATGGTAGTCGCCGCCTTGCTGGATTTAGGAGCTGACCAGGAGGTATTGAAAAAAGCAGTCGCAAGCCTTCCGGTGGAAGGATTTTCGATTGAGATCGGCAGGGTAAAAAAATCCGGACTGGATGCCTGCGATTTCCTGGTACGTCTGGACGAAGCGCATGAGAACCATGACCACGACATGGAATATCTGCATGGAACGGAAGAACAGTGCCGCAGCCATGCTCATTCCCATGATCAGGGAGAGGAATATCATATCCATTCCCATGGAGAATATATGCATACTCACGAAGGGGACAGCCACGGATATTCGCATGAAGCCTGTGCCCATCATGTTCACCGCGGGTTACATGAAGTCCTCTCCATCATCAGCCAGACAGAACTAAGCGGCAGGGCAAAGGACACGGCAGTCAGTATCTTTACCATCCTTGCAGAGGCAGAGGCAAAAGCGCACGGTGTTCCCGTGGATCAGGTACATTTCCATGAAGTAGGCGCGGTAGATTCCATCGTGGATATTGTTGCGGCGGCCGTGTGCCTGGATGATCTGGATATCACAGAAGCAGTCATCCCCAGGATTTGTGAAGGACAGGGATTTGTACGCTGTCAGCACGGCATGATCCCTGTACCGGTGCCTGCGGTGGTCCATATAGTACAGGCGAATCAGCTCCCGCTGCATCTGACCGGGACGGAGGGGGAATTGGTAACTCCTACCGGGGCGGCTATTGCGGCGGCTATCCGGACAAAAGGACAGCTCCCGGAGTCATTTGTAATAAAAAAGACCGGGATCGGCGCGGGAAAACGTACATATGACAGGCCCAGCCTGCTCCGCGCAATGTTGATCGATGACGCAGAAAAATTCACGGATGCCCGGCCGGATGCGCCTGACGATCAAAATAATTCATGTAAAGCGCCGGCAGATATATGTAAAAATGCGGACGATTCCTATGGAAATATGGCACAGAAGGATGTGGTCTATCGTCTGGAAACGAACATTGATGACTGCACCGGCGAAAATCTCGGATATGTTATGGAGCGCCTTTTTGAAGCCGGGGCAAGGGATGCGCATTACACGCCGGTCTATATGAAGAAAAACCGCCCGGCATATCAGCTGAATGTCATCTGCGACAGGGAATCTGTGCCGGAGATGGAGAAGATCATTTTCCAGGAGACTACGACCATCGGCATCCGGAAAGCGGAGATGGAGCGGACCGTGCTGGAACGGTCTGCGGGAAAGATTTTCACATCACTGGGAGAGGCAGAGGTAAAGATCTGTATCCTGCCGGACGGAGAGAAACGCTGCTACCCGGAATATGAATCGGTGCGCCGGGCGGCAGAAGAGAACCGCATCAGTTTCCAGAATGCATTTGAAGAAATAAAAAGACAAGCACAGGAAAAATATCAATGACAGAATATGAAGAGAAAAAGATAAGACTAAAAGAGCGGATCCAGGTCTATGCCGGGGAAGGGTGCATTGTTGCATTCTCCGGCGGCGTGGACAGCAGCCTGTTATTAAAACTCGTATGCGAGACAGCAGGAAAGCCGGACAGGAGCCTCTCTGACACCTGCAGCAGAATCTACGCGGTGACAATGCAGACCCGCCTCCATCCGGTCTGCGAGATCGAACATGCCCGGAAAGTAGCGGAAGAGATCGGGGCAGCCCATCTGGTCATTCCGGTGGATGAACTGGAGGAAGCGGGAATCTGTCAAAATCCGCCGGAAAGATGCTATCTTTGTAAAAAGCAGCTATTTACCAAAATACTGCACAAGGCCGAAGAACTTGGTGTCCGGAATATCCTGGAGGGGACCAACGGGGATGACCTCCACGTCTACCGTCCAGGATTAAGAGCAATCCGGGAGCTGGGAGTGATCAGCCCTCTGGCAGAGGCCGGGTTTACGAAAGAAGAGGTACGACGTCTGGCAGAAGAATACGGTCTGTCAGTATCCGGACGTCCGTCCACGCCCTGTCTGGCAACCAGATTTCCATATGGAGCATCCCTTTCCTATGAAGAGATACAGAAGGTGGGGCAGGGGGAAGCATATCTAAAAGGCTTCGGACTATATAACGTCAGGCTTCGGATTCACGGAGATATTGCGAGAATTGAGGTAGATCCGGACGATTTTCCCATCTTCATGCGGTATCGCCAGGAAGCGGTTTCTTATTTAAAAAGTCTGGGATATCATTATATTACATTAGACCTGGAAGGCTTCCGTTCCGGCAGTATGGATGTTGGGACCGTATAGTAAAGGATGCCCGAAGGGCCTGTCATGTGAAAACTGAAAAAAAGGAATGTATTAATGAACAAAAGAATCATTTCAATCATACATGAGCTCTGCGCTCCGGATAAATCTATCAGCATATCCGGACTTGCAGGGCAGTTCGGCGTATCCCAGAGGACGATACGCAATGATCTGAATACAGTCAGCGATATTTTAAAAGAAAACGGACTGCCGGAATTAAAACTGAAAAGCGGGGGGCAGATCATCCGGGACCTGTCATTTGACCAGATCCTTTCCTTCGTTTCAGAAGGGGATTTTTATGCCTACAAGCTGTCCAAAGAGGAACGGATCCGGATCGCGTCCGTCCTGCTCGTCACTTCATCCGAATATACCACATTGTCTGCGATTGCAGATATCCTGTTCGTTAGCCGGGCAACTGTGATCAATGATCTGGAAGGGATTAAGGCCTGCGTCCGGGAATGCGGTCTGGAGGTATTGTCCCATCCGAGCCGGGGACTGCGTGTCCAGGGGGCGGAGAGCGATAAAAGAGTCTTTTTGCTCAAAACGTCAGATACTGGACCGGATGCGGCTTGGCCGGAACTTGTAACCGGACAGATCCATGTACCCGAAGAAACCAGAACCATGCTCCAGAAGATAATCACAGAGCAGGAACATCTTCATAAATGTTATCTTACGGACGATTCGTTTCATAAAGTGCTGTTTTATCTGGAAATTATGATCAACCGGAACCAGCAGGGGGAATACATGGAGGTCCGCAGAAAAAATATCAGCAGCAAGTACCAGATGGCACAGGATATCCTGGAACTGATCTCCCAATACTGTCATACCCATACAACAGAGGACGAGGTACAGTTTCTGAGCGAGCTGCTTTCCATGGCCAGATACACCCGGCAGAAATCCGGCGAGGGGGATGCAGTGAAGCTGCAGTTTATTACCCGGCAGTTTATCTGGCAGATATCTGAAGAACTGCGGGTCAATCTGAACGGAGATTATGATTTTTTTGAAAATCTGTCCGCACACCTGGAATCCGTATATTCCGCCGCGTCTCCGGGCTATCCGGACAATCCGGTCATCGAGGAGATTTTAGAGGAAAACCAGGAGGTCGCTGCCGCGGTCCGGAAAAAGCTGCCCATTCTCCGGCAGTATACCGTTGAGCCTATTGAAGAGATTGAACTGGGATACATTACGGTCCATGTATGCGCGGCTCTGGAACGAAAAAAGAACAAAGAAATCGCTTTTCATGTGATCGTGGCCTGCCACGCAGGAATCGGGACCTCCCAGCTTCTGCTGGAAAGGCTGAAAAAGCATTTTAACTTTCAGATCGTAGATATCATTTCCGTGCATGAAGCGAAAAATATAGATCCCGGAAAAGCAGACTTTATCATATCCACGGTTCCTCTGGAAGGCTGCGGGCTGGATCATGTGATCGTTTCCCCGCTGTTGACCGATGAAGATTATATCCGGGTAGGAAATAAGATTGACAGTCTGCGCAACAGCAGAAATCTTCCTGTCCGCAAAGAGGAGCATGAGATCACGGCAAAGGGACTCCTGGAAAAGCTGGATCCTGTCATCCGGGAGTTTGTCCCGGAAACCGCTCCGGAGCTGCTCCGGAAAATCCGGAAGATTGTGGGTGCGTATTTCAATCAGACAATAGACGCGGAATCGGAAGCAGAGCCGCCGTATCTGCATGAACTGCTGCCGTATACGCACATTACGCTGGACGTGGAATGCTCAGACTGGAAGGATGCAGTGCGCAGATCAGGAGAAATACTGCTGGAGAAGGGGTACATTGAGGCACGCTATATTGACGCCATGATCGGCAACATCGAAGAAAATGGTCCATATATCGTTCTGTCTCCCGGATTCGCGGTTCCCCATGAGGGGGTGGAGCAGGGCAGCATCAAGGTAGGCATGAGCCTGATCCGAATGAAAAATCCGGTGCCCTTCGGCGTAGAGGAGCTGGATCCGGTGGAGTTTGTCTGCTGTCTGAGCGCGGTAGATCATAAGACCCATCTGCGGGCATTTTTCAATCTGGTCAATCTGCTCAGGGATGCGAACTTTAAGCGGAGTCTCCACGAATGCAGGACGCCGGAAGAGGCGGCCGGGATTATTGAAAGATTTGAGTATGAGACTGCAGAATAGGCCGGATCCGGTCAGGCTGCCAAGAATACCGCCGGTAGGAACAGCGACTTGGTGGAATCCATTTCAAAAATATTGCAAACAATTATTCTTTTCCAATCCTCCTTAAGGTGTTAAGATGATAACCAGAGAAGGAAAAGCGAATAAAATGCGGCAGAATTGATCTGAAAACCGTTTGGTCTGCCGCCGCTTCCATGAATAAAAAAATCAGGAGGATTATCATGAAAACATTTAGTTATGAGATCAAAGACGCAATCGGAATCCACGCAAGACCGGCAGGACTTCTGGCAAAGGAAGCTAAAAAGTATGAGAGCAAGATCGTGCTGAAAAAAGAAGGCAAGTCCGCTGAGGCGACCAAGCTGATGGCAATCATGGGTATGGGCGTAAAGTGCGGCAATGTTGTGGACGTAGAAATCGAGGGTGCGGATGAAGAAAAGGCATACGAAGACATCAAAGCATTCTTCGAAGCAAACCTGTAAAAAAAGATTACTATTCACAGTCATACAATAGGAGTATATTGTTATGTTAAAATTTTCGGGAAAATCCGTATACAAGGGAATCGTCCTTGGTCCGGCGGCCGTATTGAAGAACAATGATTTCCAGGTAAAGCGGGAAAGGTCCGAGGATCCGGAGGCGGAGATCGCCAGAGTAGAGACGGCGGTTGAAAAAGCACAGGAGCAGCTCCAGAAGCTATACGATAAAGCCGTGATTGAGGTGGGCGAAGCAAGCGCCGCTATTTTCGAGGTTCATCAGATGATGCTGGAGGACGACGATTACCGGGATGCGATCAGCAGCATGATCCGCACGGAGCAGATCAACGCAGAATATGCCGTAGCAGTGACCGGTGATAACTTCTCTGAAATGTTCGCCAATATGGATGATGATTACATGAAGGCCAGGGCGGCGGATATCAAGGATATTTCCAACCGCCTGGTACGTAACCTGTCCGGGCAGGAGGATGTGGATTTCAGCTCCATGGAGCCGTCCGTCATCATTGCGGATGACCTGAGTCCAAGCGAGACGGTTCAGATGGATAAGAGCAAGATCCTGGCATTTGTCACGGTCCATGGTTCCACCAATTCCCATACGGCAATCCTTGCACGTATGATGAACATTCCTGCGCTGATCGGTGTACCGCTGGATCTGGATGAGGTACATACGGGACAGACTGTCATTGTGGACGGTTTCAAAGCGGAAGCGGTATTCGATCCGACAGAAGAACTGTGCCGGGAGACGGAAAGCCGGATAAAAGAGGAGCAGGAAAAGGCAGAACTCCTGCAGACTTTGAAAGGAAAGGAAAATGTGACCCTTTCCGGCAAAAAGATTCATATTTATGCCAATATCGGAAGCGTCGGTGACGTGGGATATGTATTGGAAAATGACGCGGGAGGCATCGGACTCTTCCGGAGCGAATTTTTATATCTGGGCCGGAATGATCTTCCGACGGAGGAGGAGCAGTTCCAGGCATACCGGCAGGTGGTGCAGACCATGGCAGGGAAGAAGGTCATCATCCGGACGCTGGATATCGGCGCGGATAAGCAGGCAGACTATCTGAACCTTGGAAACGAAGACAATCCTGCCCTGGGCTACCGTGCAATCCGTATCTGCTTAAAGCAGCCGGACATTTTCAAGACACAGCTGCGTGCCCTTTTGCGGGCGTCGGCATACGGCAACCTTTCCATCATGTATCCGATGATCATTTCCACAGAGGAAGTGCAGCAGATCTACAGTATCGTGGACGAGGTGGAATGTGAGCTCAACGATGCAGGGATTCCGTACAAGATCCCGGAACAGGGAATCATGATCGAGACACCGGCTTCTGTCATGATCAGCGATGAACTGGCGGAGATGGTAGATTTCTTCAGCATCGGGACCAATGACCTGACCCAGTACACGCTGGCCATTGACCGCCAGAATGAAAAGCTGGATGATTTTTACAATCCTCACCATAAGGCAATCCTGCGGATGATCAAGATGGTGGTGGACAATGCCCACAAGCATGGAAAATGGGCAGGGATCTGCGGCGAGCTGGGAGCGGACCTGGAGCTGACACAGGAATTTGTACGGATGGGGCTGGATGAGCTTTCTGTAGCGCCTTCCATGGTTCTCAAAGTAAGAAAAAATGTCAGGGAAATGGAATAGTCGGCGAACTGTAACGCAGCCAGCCCATTAAAAAGTCGCCTGACGGCGAGAGACTGGATGTATGCATCCGCTATTTTACCGGCCGGGTGCCTTGCAGCAAGGTGCAAGGCACCGTGAACAGTAACCTCGCTGCACCAGCATCCTGTAACTACAATAGTTATTCTTGCTTTTTTTAGCCTTATTGAGTATAGTATACCTGAAAGGCTGAGGTATATTATGGAAAAAGTAAGGGCGTATATTGAAAGATATCATATGATTTCGGCAGAAGATCATATTATAGCAGGTATATCGGGCGGAGCAGACTCGGTATGCCTGCTTTGCGTGCTTTTGGATATCAGGGACAGACTGGGAATTTCTCTCACGGCAGTCCATATCAATCATGGCTTGCGGGGGGAAGCGGCGGACCGTGACGAGACCTTTGTACGGGAGCTGTGCGGAAAATACAGCGTCCCTCTGGAAGTTTTTCGGGTGGATTTGGAATCAATTTCCAAAAACAGGAAACAATCTCATGAGGAGTGCGGCAGAAACATACGACGGGAAGCTTTTGAAAAGGTCTGCATGAAGCGGAAAGGCACGAAGATCGCCCTGGCACACCATCAGAATGACAATGCAGAGACACTCCTGTGGAACCTGGCAAGAGGGACCGGGCTGACAGGGCTGGGCGGGATCCGTCCGGTCAACGAAAGATATATCCGTCCTCTCCTGTGCCTGAGCCGGGATGAAATCGAGGATTTCCTGAAAAAGCGGGGGCAGGGGTACTGTACAGATGATACCAACAATTATACGGAGTATACGCGCAATAAGCTGCGGCATCTGGTGATCCCTGTTCTGGAGAAGGAGGTCAATTTCCAGTCTGTCCGGCATATGAATGAAGTAATGGAACAGCTACGGGAAGTTCAGGATTACATGGAACAGCGCACAACGGAAGCGCTGCGGGAATATGTCAGAACCGAAGGTCCGCCCGGACATTTCCTGATCATAAAGGAACTTCGGGAGAAAGAGCCGGATATCCTCTGCACGATGGTAATCCGGAAGGTTATAGAACTGGCCGCGGGAGAGATGCGGGATATGGGCAGAGTCCATATCCGCGGGGTGCTGGATCTGTTTCAGAAGCAGTCCGGCAGGAGCTTGAACCTTCCGCTTTTCATACGGGCGGTCCGTACTTATGAAGGGGTAGCATTGTACCGGAAGCCGGAAAGCAAAACGGAAGTTCTGCCTGCGGTTTCCGAAAGGGCCGAGGAATCTTTGTATACCGCCGGAGACGGAAGCCCGGCTGTATGCAGGCTGTCAGGGGAGACGGCAGTATCCCCGCCGCCTGGCAGGGAAGATGCATGCCGGGCGGCACACAGCCCGCCGGAGGGTGAAAATCCTGTCTGCCAGCTGCAGATTCCAGGGGAAACCCGTATCCCGGACATGGGACTGACCATCCGGTGCGTGATATTCCCGAAAACAATGTGTTTTTCTATGGAGGAAATCCCACAAAAAGTGTACACGAAATGGTTTGACTATGATATAATAAAAAAAGCGCCCTGTATCCGGACGAGACAGGGCGGCGATCAGATAACCATTGATCAGGCGGGGCACCGTCAGAAACTAAAATCCTGGTTCATCAATGAGAAGATACCTGCAGGAGAGAGAGAGTCTATTCCCTGTATTGCATCCGGAAGTGACATCCTTTGGATCCTGGGACACCGCATGAGCAGCGCGTATCAGGTCACCGGCCGGACAGAGCGGATCCTGCAGATAGAGGTTGTGAAAGAGGAGAATTAGGCAGTATTGAGCAAAAGAAGATTAAGCAGTAAAAAATAGCCACTCAAATGAGAAAAATGCATTACGGAGGAAAAAAGGATGGCGGAGACAATTCGGGAACTGATATCAGAGCAGGACGTAGACAAGAGGATCGAAGAGCTGGGACAGCAGATCAGCCGGGATTATGCGGGCAAAAGCATTCATCTGATCTGTATATTAAAAGGCGGCGCATTTTTTATGTGCGAACTGGCGAAGCGGATCACGCTTCCGGTGTCCATTGATTTTATGTACGTAAGCAGTTATGGAGATGCAACATCGTCCAGCGGCAATATCAAGATCAAAAAGGATCTGGATGAATCCGTTGAGGGAAAGGATGTGCTGATCGTAGAGGATATCATTGATTCGGGGCGGACCCTGTATTTCCTGACAAGGGAACTGGAAAAGCGGGGGGCAAAGAGTATCCGCCTGTGTACGCTGCTGGATAAGCCGGACCGCAGGGTAGTGGAAGTCAGGACTGATTATGTCGGTTTTCAGATCCCGGATGAATTTGTCGTAGGCTACGGCCTCGATTATGCACAAAAATACCGTACACTGCCATATATCGGTGTTGTAGAGGGAGTATAAAGTTGGGAAGGAGCAGAAACCATTGAATAACAATAACAAGTACAGGACAATGAGCGGTGCCAGTGTCGTCATGTTTATTGCCATTGTGTTTTTTGCACTCTGGTTTACAGGGCAGATGCAGCAGCGCGACCAGGAGATGACGTACACGGATTTCGTACAGCAGGTGAAGGACGACAACGTAGCAGTTGCTATCATCAACCAGAGCAAGTCCGTTCCCACCGGAACGGTCACTGTTACGTTGAAAAGTCCGCCTTCGTCCAGAGTCGTATATGTGTCGGATGTAAATAAAGCCCAGGAATTACTGTCCGATCATAAGGTGAAGTATGATATCCTGAAGGTACCGGAGGACACCATGTTCACTACGGTCGTAGTGCCGGTTCTGATCACCATGGCAGGCGTATTTCTGATTTTCTTGCTGATGAACCGCCAGGGAGGCGGAGGCGCCAATGCAAAGGCGATGAACTTTGGAAAGAGCCGCGCCCGCCTGAACAGCCCGGCGGACAAGCAGGTGACATTTGCCGAAGTGGCAGGACTGAAAGAAGAAAAAGAAGAGCTGGAAGAGATCGTAGACTTCCTGAAGGCTCCGAAAAAGTATATCCAGGTAGGAGCCAGGATTCCAAAGGGTGTACTGCTGGAGGGGCCTCCGGGAACTGGTAAGACGTTGCTGGCCAAGGCGATCGCAGGAGAAGCAGGGGTACCGTTTTTCAGTATTTCCGGTTCCGATTTTGTGGAAATGTTTGTAGGTGTGGGTGCGTCCCGGGTACGCGACCTGTTCCAGGATGCCAAAAAAAATGCCCCCTGTATCATTTTTATTGATGAGATCGACGCCGTGGCAAGGCGGCGCGGAAGCGGGCTGGGCGGAGGACATGACGAGAGGGAGCAGACGTTGAACCAGCTTCTGGTGGAGATGGACGGATTCGGGGTCAATGAAGGAATCATTGTGATGGCGGCGACCAACCGAAAGGATATCCTGGATCCCGCGATCCTGCGCCCGGGCCGTTTTGATCGGAATGTGATCGTGGGCCGTCCGGATGTAGGCGGACGGGAAGAGATTCTGAAGGTCCATGCAAAAAACAAGCCTCTGGGTGACGACGTGGATCTCAAGCAGATCGCGCAGACTACCGCAGGATTTACCGGAGCGGACCTGGAAAACCTGCTGAATGAAGCTGCGATCCTGGCAGCCAGGGACAACCGGATCTTTCTGCAGCAGAAGGACATCCGGCACGCGTTTGTGAAGGTCGGGATCGGACCCGAGAAAAAGAGCCGAATCGTTTCAGAAAAGGAAAGGAGAATCACCGCATATCATGAGGCGGGGCATGCAATCCTGTTTCATGTACTGCCGGACGTAGGGCCGGTCTACAGTGTGTCGATCGTACCCACCGGGGCGGCAGGCGGCTATACGATGCCCCTTCCGGAGCGCGACGACATGTTCAATACAAAAGGGCATATGCTGCAGCAGATTACCGTATCCCTGGGAGGACGTGTGGCAGAGGAAGAGATTTTCGATGACATTACTACAGGGGCATCCCAGGATATCCGCCAGGCAACGGCAATCGCAAAGTCCATGATCACCAAATTCGGTATGTCCGAGCGCCTTGGACTGATCAATTACGATAATGACAGCGACGAGGTATTTATTGGAAGGGATTTCGGACATACTTCCAGAGGGTATGGAGAGAAGATCGCGGGCACCATTGATGAAGAAGTGAAACGGATCATCGACGAGTGCTATAACCGGGCGAGAGGGCTCTTGCAGGAGTACCATTCCGTACTGGACGCATGCGCAAAGCTGCTGCTGGAGAAGGAAAAGATATCACGGAAAGAATTTGAAGCGCTTTTTGATAAGGCTTCCGCAGGAAATATGGATATCCTTGATATGGACGGGGTTCATTCGGATGTATATCCTGCAGGAATCTGAAAAATGTAAAACAATCATCAATCAGGCTATTTAAATGTAGTTTCTGAAATCGGGGGAGGGAATGGCAGACATACCGGATGTGAGTGCATAGGCAACAATTGGAGAAGGCTGGCACAGTGTTATACCGGGGGGTAGAAAAAACGGCCGAATGGCATAATGGGATGCCCTTGGGTATAATTTCGAATACGAATTAGGGGGTTCAAAATGCAATCACAGTTTTTTAAATCTTGGAAAAAAAGAATGAGATGGCCAAAAGGCGACTTTAAACAGGAAAGACATGAAATCAGTGAGAAACATGAGAATCTGAAAACAGGAACAGAAAAAGAAGAAAAGTCAGAGCCAATAACAGAAACAGAGGAAAAAACAGCAGTGCCGGAGCCGGCAGGCGCGGTACGGAACACAGAAAACGAAACAAAAGCGCGGCATCCAGAAGAGGCTGTGCGGTTTGAAGATACGGAAGAAGTCTATAAATCAATTCACCCAAAAGGAGATTTTAAGATGTGCAGAGACGCGTTGTTCTGCGACGGGACTTCTTCCTATGTGATGCCGCCCGAACCTGAGAAAGGGCAGAGGATCAGGCTGCGCTTCCGCACGGCCCGGAACAATGTCAGTACGGTCCTTTTAGTTGCGGATTCCGGGATCTATCAGATGGAACGGGCTCTGTCACGCGGCGTATTTGATTATTATGAGATCAGCTGGAAGCTTGGCACGGAAGCGTTTTCTTATTATTTTGAGATCCACTGTGGAGATGAGGTCTGCTATTATAACCGGACTGGCGTATCGGATGACATCAAGCCTCATTATTCGTTTCGGATCGTACCGGGATTTTCCACACCGGACTGGGCAAAAGGCGCTGTCATGTATCAGATTTTTGTGGACCGCTTTTATAATGGAAATCCAGAAAATGATGTCAAAGACCGTGAGTACATCTACATCGGCGAGCCTGTCAGAAAAGTGGAGGACTGGAATGAAATGCCCCATGCCATGGATGTGCGCAGATTTTACGGGGGTGACCTTCAGGGAGTGATGGAAAAGCTGGATTATCTGCAGGAGCTGGGTGTGGAGGTGATTTATTTTAACCCGCTGTTTGTATCGCCCTCCAACCATAAGTATGATATCCAGGATTACGATTATATTGATCCGCATTTTGGAATTTTTATTCAGGACGGAGAGGAAGTTCTGCCGGAAGGGGCCGTGGACAATACAAACGCAGAGCTGTACAAGAAGCGGGTCGGAAATCTGGAAAATCTGGAAGCCAGCAATGATCTGTTCATCCGCCTGGTGGAAGAGATCCACCGCCGGGGCATGCGGGTGATCCTTGACGGAGTATTTAACCACTGCGGCTCCTTTAATAAATGGATGGACCGGGAGCGTATTTACGAGAATCAGGAAGGGTATGAGAAGGGCGCGTTTATCAGCAAGGACAGTCCTTACCGCAGCTTTTTCCATTTCCATAATAACGACGACTCTGCATGGCCGTATAATACTAGCTATGACGGATGGTGGGGGAATGATACCCTGCCGAAGATGAATTACGAAGATTCCAGGAAGCTGGAAGATTATATTATGGAGATTGGCAGGAAATGGGTGTCTCCGCCTTATAATGTAGACGGATGGAGGCTGGATGTGGCGGCGGATCTGGGCCATACCAATGAGTATAACCATGCATTCTGGAAACGATTTCGTAAGGAAATCAAGGGTGTCCGGCCGGATGCGCTCATTCTGGCGGAGCATTACGGAGACCCGGCGGAATGGCTGCAGGGGGACGAATGGGACAGCATCATGAACTATGATGCGTTTATGGAACCGCTGACCTGGTTTCTGACCGGAATGGAAAAGCACAGCGATGAGTTCAGGCCGGATTTATTAGGAAATGCGGATTATTTTGTCAATACGATGAATCATTTTATGTCCTGTATGCAGACTTCATCCCTGCAGACGGCAATGAACGAGCTATCCAATCATGACCACTCCCGTTTCATGACGCGGACCAGCCAGGTGGTAGGCCGTCTGGGCGGCATGGACCACAGGGCGGCGGAGGAAGGCGTCATCCCTGCTGTAATGGCGGAAGCGGTTGCGGTGCAGATGACCTGGGTCGGAGCGCCCACGGTATACTACGGGGATGAGGCAGGACTGTGCGGATTTACAGACCCGGACAGCCGGAGACCGTACCCTTGGGGAAAAGAACAGCAGCGTATGATTGATTTCCATCGTGAAATGATCAGGATACATAAGAGTGAGCGGCCGCTGCGCACAGGATCCCTTCGAATGCTGTACTGGGAGAAAGATGTGCTGGCATTCGGAAGATTTCAGGGGGACGAGCAGGTGGTTGTGATCCTGAATAACAGTGAGAGCCTACGTGAGGTCACAGTTCCGGTATGGATGGCGGAAGTGCCGATGACCGGAAGGATGAAACGGCTGATCTATTCTTATGAAGATGATTTTACAACAAAGAAGGATGAATATATTATCCATAACGGAGAAATCGTAGTGAATATGGGGCGTCACTCCGTACTCGTTGCGAAAACAAAACGGGCAGACGGATGATCTGCCCGTTTTCATATCATTGTATAAGGGCGTTTACGGACAGAAAGGAATCCTATGGAGCAGTTATATACACGTTGGGGAAAGGCGCTTGACGCAAATGAAATTTTACAGGAATATCCGCGTCCGCTGCTGAGACGGGACAGCTATGTCAATCTGAATGGGTATTGGGACTATGCATTTACAAAGAAATTCAAAATACCGGAAAAATATGACGGCAGGATTCTTGTGCCGTTTTCGCCTGAAACCGTACTGTCCGGAGTGGAACGGCAGCTAAAGCCGGACGAGTATCTGTGGTATCGCCTGCGGCTTGACTGTCATATGCCGGATGTCGGAATGCGCCTGATTCTCCACTTCGGCGCCGTGGACCAGGCATGCAGGGTGTATGTAAATGGGAAACAGGCCGCCAGGCATGCGGGAGGATATCTTCCCTTTTCTGCGGATATCACGAAGTACCTCCGCCGCAGAAAATATGCGTCAATGCCGGAAGAAACCGGGGCACGGACAGGAGTATCAGGCTGCTGTTTGGAAGCGGAGGGCCCTTGCGGACCTGAAATGGGGAATGAAATCGTGGTGGCTGTCAAGGATCTGAGTGATACCTCTTACCACGCAAAGGGAAAACAGAAGCTGAAAAAGGGCGGTATGTTCTATACTGCACAGAGCGGTATCTGGCAGACCGTCTGGATGGAGTATGTACCGGAGAATTATATAGAGGAATTGATTACAGAGCCGGAACTGGATCAAAAACGGGTCCGGATTTTTGTGAGGTCACAGAATCCGGCGCCTGTCAGGATTCGGATTCAGGCGCCGCGCATCCATCAATCGGAAGAGGAAAGGGTGCAGGGGATGTCCCAACGGCCGGAAGAGCAGCCCCGGGCGGCGACAGAAGTTACCGGTATGTCCAATGAGTATCTTGAAATTCCGCTTTCGGAGATCTGTCCGTGGACCTGCGGGGAACCCTGGCTCTATGATTTTACCGTAACCATGGGGGAGGACAGGGCAGAAAGCTACTTTGCCCTTCGGACATTTACCGTGGAACCGGACGAGGAAGGGACTCCGCGCATCCGCCTGAATGGGGACATACAGTTTCAGAACGGTGTGCTTGACCAGGGCTACTGGCCGGACGGACTGTATACCGCGCCCTCAGACGATGCGCTGATCTTCGATATCCTGGAAATGAAGAAGCTGGGCTTCAACATGATCCGGAAGCATATCAAGATCGAACCTCAGAGGTGGTATTATCACTGCGACCGGCTGGGAATGGTGGTATGGCAGGACATGGTGAACGGCGGAACGTACTACAGGCACTGGTTTGTGACCTATGCCGCGACTCTGATCTCCTGGAAAAAATGGAAGATGGCGGATATCTATCCCCGCCTGCTGTCGCGGACCCATAAGGAGGGCCGGCTGGAATTTGTCCGGGAGATGAAGGAGACAATCCGGATTCTGAAAGGACATCCTTCCATTGCGGTATGGGTGATCTTCAATGAAGGCTGGGGACAGTTCCAGACAGAGGATATGACGAGGATCGCAAGATCCTGTGACAGCACCCGGCTGATTGACCAGGCAAGCGGATGGTTTGACCAGAAGGGCGGGGATCTGCAGAGCGTGCATAATTATTTCTTTAAGCTGGAATTTTCGGCAGAAGAGGAGCGCGCTACCGTATTGTCAGAATTTGGAGGATATTCCCTGCGGGTTGCGGGACACAGCGCATGCAGAAAACTCTATGGCTATGGAACACACAGAACACTGGACAGTTTGAATGTTGCATATCAGGAACAGATGAAAAAGGTAAAAGAGCAGATTCCGAAAGGGCTGTGTGCCAGTGTCTATACGCAGCTGAGCGATGTAGAAGAAGAGATGAACGGGATCTTCACTTATGACCGGGAAGTAAAGAAGATTCTGCCTTGACAATTTTTAATCTGTATGCTAACATTTCTAAACAGAGAACAGATAAAAACGCTATGACGAAGAGAGTAGACTGCGGGACATCTTACAGAGAATTTCCGAAGGCTGAGAGGAATAGAGAGAATGCGGCTGAACATGGCTTCCGAGCGGCGTACCGAACATTGAGTAATAGAGGAAAGGACCTCGCCTAGAGTTCCGATGTGCTTTCGCACTAAGTTCGAAAAAACCTCACCAAGTGCTGGAAAAGAGGAAACATCAGAACGCAAGGCTCGAAAGGACCTCGCCTAGAGTTCCGATGTGCTTTCGCACTAAGTTCGAAAAAACCTCACTAAGTGCTCAATGCAAGATTACGAAGGGGACTGCCCTTTATAGCGGGGGAGTGTTGGCAGGCACTTGCGGAGGTTCTGTCTGTGAGGGCAGGGCGAATTAGGAGTGGTAACACGGCATACAGCCGTCTTCTTATGAATCATCAGAACATGATTTTTGAGAAGACGGTTTTTATTTTTTTAAGAGAAGGAGAGATAAAAATGTCAGAGAGACCAAAGTATTACATCACAACAGCGATTGCCTATACATCCGGCAAGCCGCATATCGGCAATACCTATGAGATTGTCCTTGCGGACGCGATCGCGCGGTACAAGAGGATTCAGGGATACGACGTGTTTTTCCAGACCGGAACGGACGAGCATGGGCAGAAGATTGAATTGAAAGCTGAAGAGGCAGGGGTTTCGCCGAAGGAGTTCGTGGACGGCGTATCTACCGAGATCAAACGGATCTGGGACCTCATGGACACCTCTTATGACAAATTTATCCGCACGACGGATGGATACCATGAGAAGCAGGTACAGAAGATCTTCAAGAAGCTATACGACAAGGGAGATATTTACAAGGGATATTATGAAGGGATGTACTGTACGCCCTGCGAGTCCTTCTTTACCGAGTCACAGCTGGTGGACGGAAAATGTCCGGACTGCGGGCGTGAAGTGCAGCCGGCCAGGGAGGAAGCGTATTTCTTCAAAATGAGCAAGTATGCGGACCGCCTGATCGAGCATATCAATACCCATCCGGAATTTATCCAGCCGGTATCCCGGAAAAACGAGATGATGAATAACTTCCTGCTTCCGGGCCTGCAAGATCTGTGTGTATCCAGAACCTCCTTTAAGTGGGGGATTTCGGTGGACTTTGATCCGAAGCATGTGGTCTATGTCTGGCTGGACGCTCTGACCAATTACATCACCGGGATTGGGTATGAGTGCGGCGGGGAAAGCACGGAACAGTTCAACCATGACTGGCCGGCAGACCTGCATCTGATCGGAAAGGACATCATCCGTTTCCATACCATTTACTGGCCGATTTTCCTGATGGCGCTGGATCTTCCGCTGCCGAAGCAGATTTTCGGTCATCCGTGGCTGCTCCAGGGAGACGGCAAGATGAGCAAATCCCGGGGAAATGTGCTATATGCGGATGAACTGGTGGATTTCTTTGGTGTAGATGCGGTCCGCTATTTTGTTCTCCACGAGATGCCTTTTGAAAATGACGGCGTTATATCCTGGGAGCTGATGGTAGAACGGCTCAATTCTGATCTGGCGAATACACTGGGCAACCTAGTCAACCGTACCGTATCCATGACTAACAAGTATTTCAGCGGTGTGGTGACGGACAAAGGCGCTGCAGAAGAAGTAGATGCAGATCTGAAGGCCGTTATGGAGCATGCGGCAAAAGCGGTAGACGCCAAGATGAACGAACTCCGGGTGGCGGATGCGATGACAGAAATCTTCAACCTGTTTAAGCGCTGCAACAAATATATTGATGAGACAATGCCCTGGATACTGGCAAAAGATGAGGCGAAAAAAGACCGTCTGGAGACCGTGCTGTGGAATCTGATCCAGGGGATTTCCGCAGGTGGAAGACTTCTGGAAGCATTTATGCCTGCGACAAGCCAGAAAATCCTAGCCCAGCTCAATGAAGGCCATGTGACGGATAAACCGGAGATCCTTTTCCAGCGCCTTGATGTGGAAGAGGTGATGAAGAAGGTCGAAGAGCTGCATCCGCCGGTGGAGGAAGAGGCGGCTCAGGATTCCGGGGAGAAGGAAGAGGAAGTGATCGACGTTGAGGCAAAGCCAGAGATTACGTTTGACCAGTTCGGCGCCCTGCAGTTCCAGGTGGGCGAGATCATTGCCTGCGAAGAGGTTCCGAAGTCCAGGAAGCTCCTCTGCTCTAAGGTGAAGATCGGAAGCCAGGTGAAGCAGATCGTATCCGGGATCAAGGCACATTATACACCGGAAGAGATGGTCGGGAAAAAGGTGATGGTGCTGGTGAACCTAAAACCCGCTAAGCTGGCAGGCGTCCTTTCAGAAGGTATGCTGCTGTGCGCGGAGGATGCAGACGGCGTCCTGTCCCTCATGGTTCCGGAAAAGGAGATGCCTGCGGGAGCGGAGATCTGTTAAAACGCGTACTGCCCGCTGTAGTATATTGAACAGTACAGGACCATATAGATGATTCAATTATATGCAATAGTTGTTGAAAGCCCTGCCTGAGCGCGGGGCTTTTCGCATATAGAAACCCATATAAAAGCAAAAGATACTAGTACTCTATCCGGCCAGAAATTGAACTCCTAAACTGCCTGTTCCGCACCATTGCGTCGTTAAAAGTTCTAGCCGATGCACCCACATCGCCGTCGAACTTTTGCCTAGCACTGGTGCGAACCAGACAGTTCATTAGTTCAATTCCTGACTGGATGGAGTACTAGCTGTGCGGTTGCAATCCGGCAGCTGGAAAATATTCGTTTGTCCGGATACATGAATGTGATATATATTTGTTAAAAACAAACTAATATTCAGAAAATTATACACAAAATACACAATTAAAAATTTATTAGAAAAATATTCAAAAAATGTATTGACAAATAAAAAGCCCTGTGGTATTATAAATTCAATCCAAAAGAGATACAACCATCAAAGAAATTGACAGGATATCTCAGAGAGGAGCCATTTTCCGGGGGAGACACGACTTACATCATGATTAGATTCTGGTCCGGAGGGTGGTTGGAATATTAAGAAAAGGAGGTAAAGGTCCCGTGGACAGTATAGAGTTAATTACAATTCAATATGTTAGTGGTACGGCAGATGTACATTCCTGTGGAGAAGAGACCTTTACTTATTTGAGATAAAGGAATCCGGTATAAATAGTATGAAAAGGATGAACAATCGGAGAGTATAGGGATGCCGGATGATGATCAAAAGACTCAGCATTTGCAGACATATTGAATACAGGTGCCACAGATAGCAGGATTTCCAAGATGTGTAAAGAAACATCAGAGAGATTGCATTTTGTATAAAAGTATTCCAGGTTATAGGAAGAATAATTTAGTAGATTGTTGGAATATTGAAGAACAATACTGCAGCAGGCAAACGATTATAGATGGAATAACTAAGGGTGATACTTTAAAGAGATGAATATATGGAGAGGAGCGTAGAAAGCGGTCGTACATATACCTGCTCAAGTATTTATATAAATAGTAAAGGTCTTACAGGAGTGGGAGTCGAGAGGTTCCTCCGATTTTTAAAATAAAAGAATGAAAAAACTAAATAAATCATAAAAAATGCATCTTCAACAGGATTTGGAGGTGCATTTTTTTGACAATATGCGATAGTTATGATACACTAGTGAGAAGAATGGTTACAATTCATGTGCTATAGGGTGCTTAGTGCAGATGGCAGTGAATTGCCGTCTATACTATCAACGGCTACGAAAAATACACAGAATGATAACGAGGTGAACGGCAGTGGACAAATATGAGTATAAGCTGAAGACAGAACAGATGCTTGAACTTATGGAGGACGGTGCATTTAATAAGGCTGCAGAGATTGCAGACAGCATTGACTGGAAGAGAGTGCGCAATACAAAGATGCTGACAGATGTCAGCGATATCTACGAAAAGAACGGGGATTATCAGAAAAGCTACGAAGTTTTGAACATTGCTTATCATCGTGCGGAGGGGAGCAGGAAGATCGTATATCGTCTCTGTACACTTGCATTAAAGACGAAGAACGTAGATGAAGCGATTGACTATTATGATGATTTTCAGCAGATTGCACCGAAGGATCCTAACAAGTTTATCCTGCGGTATCAGATTCTGAGAGCCCAGAGAGCACCCATCGAGCAGCAGATTGAAGCGCTGGAGGCATTCAAGAAGGCAGAGTATATCGAAGAGTGGGCATATGAACTGGCAAAACGTTATCAGGAAGCAGGAATGACAGCGGAATGTCTGGAAGAATGTGACGATCTTATTTTGTGGTTCAATGAAGGGAAATATGTCTACCAGGCGATGGAACTGAAGATGCAGTATAAGCCGCTGACGCCTTCACAGCAGGAAAAGTATGATAACAGGTATTCGAGAATGTCGAATGAGACAATGGAGATGCCTAATATAGTAGATTATAAAAATGAAAAGGATGCGGCTGCGAAGGAAGAGTCTGTAGACGAGATGCTGGTGGAAGCAGAAGAGATACAGACGGACAATTCTGATACAGCGGTTCCAGATACAAAGAAGCGGGAAGCAAAAGGAAGAAAAATAGGCAGTACCATGAAACTGGATGAGGCATTGAAGAGTCTGCTGAATCTGGGAATGGGAGAAGAAGATAAGGTGAGAGATTCTTCCAGCGAACCTGTCAGTACCGATGTGGTATTTGAAGAGGACATGTTTCAAGGCGCCATTGAGGAGATCGAATCCATTGCAGATTTAAAGCTGGTGGATGAAATTTCAAATCAGAAAGGGCTGAGGGAGCTTAAAGTAGACCCGGATCTGGAAGAACTGCTTCCGGATGAATTTCCGGATGAACGCCTGGAGGATGGTTCTGACGGAATACATCATATAGAACCTGTTACGACAATCATGCAGCCTATCCGCATAAGAGAAGCAGGAGAACTGAGAGCGGATCCCGGGCCGGAAAGCCCTGAGCTGACTGAGAAAAAAACACTGGAGGAACTGTATGCGGAAGCAGATGCGTCTCTGGAAAGTCAGATTCAGGATTCCAGTGAGAGCGGATCAGCGATCAGCGTGGATGGCAAAGCCCTGGAATCAGGGCAGAGCGGAGACACGAGAATATTGGATAAAGAAACAGTGAGAACGCTTGCAGAGCTTGACAGTATGGATGAAAGGAGTGCAGAGAAGATCAGGCAGGACGAGGAGACCCTTCCGGATGACAATATAGAAAATGTGGAGATCATTGCAGAACTGAATGAGGATGCCAGAGAGATCATAGCAGAGCTTGATGAGGAAGCGAGAAGAACGATCGAGGAACTGGACGCAGAAGAACAGCCGGCAGAACAGTATATTCTGGAAGCGGTAAAGACTTCAGAAGCTGAACAAAAGAATCAGGTTGAGGGCCAGATGAACCTCCTGGATCTTATGACAGAACTGGACGATGAATCAGAGTATTTCGGAGATCAAGAAATCGTATCAGATGCTTCAGGGAGCTTTTCAGAAGTCAATATAATAGAGGCTGAAGAAGCAGAACTGCCTGCGAAAGAAGATGAAACAGAAGCCGACGGTATAAAAGCAAAAAAGAAAAAAACAGAGGAGCCTATTTTACCGCTGGATATCCAGAGAATGATTGATGAGATAGAAGGTGTCGTTCCGGTAGAAGAAGCCAGCAAGAAGGCGGCGAAAGAGGAACAGCAAAAACAGGCATCGGCTGTATATGATGAGGAATCGGCGGAAAATATGGGAGACGTAGCAGACCAGCTTCGTGTAGATGAATCATCAGAATGGTTTGAGGACTATGATGATGTTCTGGATGAAGAAGAGTATGCGGATGACCGCCCGGAAGAAAATGAAGCTTTGGATGAAGAAGAGTATACGGATGACCGCCCGGAAGAAAATGAAGCTTTGGATGGGGAAGAATACACAGAAGACATAGAGATCAGCTTTGGAAGAGACGATGAAGAGACTGCCGATGAATATGATGAAGCAGCAGAGTATGATGATTTCGGTGGAAGTGCAGAAGCCGGTGAGCATTTTGCGATAGAGTATCAGGAAGCCGGTGAGCTGATCTATGAAGAGGAAGAACTGGACGAGGAAGCTGGAAACGAATACAGCAGACAATATCAAAATATAGAGCCTGAGTTTGAAAATGAGGGCTATCAGGAAGCGGAATATACCGGCGGGTATGAAGATGTAGAGTATGCCGACGGGGATGGCGGATATGGAGAAGAGGAATACGCCGGAGAATATGAAGATATAGATTCGGATTATGAGAATAATGGGTATGAAGAGGCTGAGCCGGAGTACACCGGAGTGTATGAGGGGGATGAGACGGATTACGAGGACGCCGGATATGAAGAAGGCGGGCCGGAATACAGCGAAGAGAATGAAGATATAGATCCTGATTATGAGAATAACGGATATGAAGAGACTGAGCCGGAGTACGCTGAAGAGTATGAAGGCGAAGGGGCGGATTACGAGAATGCCGGATATGGAGAAACTGAGCCGGAGTACGCTGAAGAGTATGAAGGCGAAGGGGCGGATTACGAGGATGCCGGATATGGAGAAGCTGAACCGGAGTACACCGAAGAGTATGAAGGCGAAGAGTCCGACTACGAGAATGCCGGGTATGAAGAGGCTGAACCGGAGTACACCGAAGCGTATGAAGACGAAGAGGCGGATTACGAGAATGATGGATATGAAGAAGGTGAGTCTGAATACCGTGAAGAATATGAAGATGTAGAATCAGATTATGAGAATAACGAGTATGAAGAAGCCGAATCGGAATACAGCGGAGAATATGAAGATACAAATCCGGGGTATGAGAACGACGAGTATGAAGAGGCTGAATCGGAATATCCGGAAGAGTACGGCGATGAGTCCGATTTTGAAGGCGGATATGACGAAGAGTATGACCAGGAGCCTGAGTATGAAGATGACTACGAGGAATATGCTGAGTATGATGACGAAGACTACGAAGACAACTATGATTACGAGTATGAAGATGACTACGCCGGAGAATATGAAGAGGAAGAAGACAATTATGACGCAGCTTCTGTAGAAGCAAACCTGGAAGATGAATTTCGGCCTCAGAGAGCGTCAAGGCATCGGTATGATGAGCGGGAAGTTCCGGATGAAGAGGAAGAAATGAACATTCTCTCCGCAACTACACCTCTCAGCAGGAAGGAAACAGCGAAGCTGATTGCTACGGGAAAGACCTCGCCTTTGCCCGTGGATGAGATTTCGGATGCACTGTCCATGTCGGATACCGGTTTCGTTGTACATGGAAGATATGATCTTAGAACGCAGAGCGGCATCGGTACAAGGGCAGGCCTGACAGAAGAACAGAAGAAGCTTTTCTCTTACTTTGTGCCGGTCCGGGGCATGAGCGAACAGCTTGTGGACGTACTGGAACAGGATAAAAACTGTACAAATCGGAGAGGAACTTCCAACACCGGCAACCTTCTGATCATCGGAAATAAAGGAAACGGAAAGACCGTACTTGCCGTGGATGTAGTAAAGGCAATCCAGAAACAGCGGAATATCCGCCAGGGAAGGGTTGCGATCGTGACTGGAGATTCACTGAACAAAAAGAAGATCAGCGATATTTTCAGTAAGCTGTACGGAGGCGCGCTGATTATTGAAAAGGCCGGCAAGATGAATGAAAAAACAGTGGCCCGGGTCAATAAGGCTATGGAGAGGGATACCGGTGAGCTTTTGATCGTGTTGGAGGATCAGCGAAAGCCGCTGGATCGTCTTCTGACATCCAACCGGGAGTTCCGCAGAAAGTTCACAAGCCGTCTGGAGGTTCCGATCCTGATCAATGATGAGCTTGTTACATTCGGTCAGACCTATGCACAGGAAAATGGATACCAGATTGATGAGATGGGAATCCTTGCGCTGTACAGCCGGATTGATATGCTGCAGAGGGAAGACCATGCCGTGACCATTGCGGAGGTAAAGGAAGTGATGGACGAGGCTATGGAGCATTCCCAGAAGGCATCGGCGAAAAAGCTGGTGAAGCGTGTATTAGGGAAAAACAGGGATGATTCAGACCGGATCATATTGACAGAAAAAGATTTTATTTAATCAGCTTGTATGACGACCTCCTCATTAGAATGCGGCTTCATGGCGGACCTTGCTAATGAGGAGGTTTCTTATCATATTCGTAGTAAAACTGGATACTAAATGGGAAGGACAGGAAAATGAGACAGATGGATTTGAAGGCGCTTGCCAAAATTAATTTGGGGCTGGACGTACTTGGACGAAGGGAAGACGGATACCATGATGTGCGTATGGTCATGCAGTCCATTTATCTGTATGATAATGTGAGACTGGAATCCAAAGAAGAACCGGGTATTGAACTGTCTTCCAATCTGTACTATCTTCCGGAGGATTCGGGGAACATTGCATATAAGGCTGCACAGATGTTGATTGACGAATTTCATCTGGAAGAAGGGGTACGCATTACATTGGATAAGCATATTCCCGTGGCGGCCGGCATGGCAGGAGGAAGTTCCAACGCGGCGGCAGTGCTGTTCGGCATGAACCGCCTGTTCGGTCTGGAACTTACACGGCAGGAACTGATGGAACGGGGCGTCCGGCTGGGAGCGGACGTACCCTACTGTATTCTGCGCGGCACAGTGCTTGCAGAGGGAATTGGAGAAAATCTGACGGTTCTGCCTTCCATTCCAAAGTGTGCGGTGCTGATAGCCAAACCGCCTGTCAGCGTGTCCACGCGAGTAGTTTATGAAGCGCTGGATTCGAAAGAAATCGTGAAACATCCGGATATTGACGGGCTGATCCGGGCATTGGAAGAGGGAAGCCTGAAAAAGGCAGCTGCATGCATGGGAAATGTGCTGGAAGATGTGACAATCCCAAAATACCCGGTGATTCAGCAAATCAAACAGGAAATGCTGAAAGCAGGTGCGCTGAATGCGATGATGAGCGGAAGCGGGCCAACGGTATTCGGTCTGTTTGAGAACAAAATAACGGCAAGAAATGCACAGGAAAGGATCAGAAGAAAAGCCCTGGCGAAACAGGTCTATGTGACCAACGTACATAATGCAAGGAGGGAATGAGGATGGAGACCGGATTTGAAGTGAACATGAACGATTTTCTGCCCCTTCGGGACGTGGTGTTTCATACGCTGCGCCAGGCGATCCTGAGAGGAGAATTAAAGCCCGGAGAACGTCTGATGGAAATTAAGCTTGCCAATAAACTGGGAGTCAGCCGGACACCGATCCGGGAGGCCATCCGGAAGCTGGAGCTGGAAGGCCTGGTACTTATCATTCCCAGGCGGGGCGCAGAGGTTGCTCAGATTACGGAAAAGAGTCTCCGGGATGTACTGGAGGTACGGCGTTCTTTGGAAGCACTGGCAGTTCAGCTCGCCTGTGAGCGGATGCAGGCACAGGGACTTCAGGATCTGAAAAATGCGGAAGAGGATTTTGAGAAAGTTCTGGGAAATAACGATATCACTGTTGTGGCCGAAGCCGATGTTGCATTCCATGACATTATCTATATGGCAACGGACAACCAGCGCCTGATTCAGCTACTGAGCAATTTTCGGGAGCAGATGTACCGTTACCGGGTAGAATATCTGAAACGGAAAGAATGCCATCCTAAGCTTCTGGAGGAGCATCAGGGAATCATCTCTGCCATTGAGAACGGCGAAGTGGATTCCGCGACGCGGATTACCTGCCAGCATATTGACAACCAGGTAGAATGGGTCAGCGGCATTCTGCGCGGACAGGAGTAAGCTTGTATTGTTTATATCGGAGAGACAGCAGCTTTTTCACAGTGTGATCTGTTTTGGACAGGAGTTCAGTGTAACATCCAAAGAAGTTTTCGATAAATGGTATACATGAAGGAAAACAGGCAATACTTTCGATATCAAATCTATTTCCGAAATGCTCGAAAGAGCGAAAATTTCGGGAGTAAAAAAGATGGAGGAAGTATACATATGGAACGTGATTGTATGAGCCGGAACAAGGCAGGAATTGTCTGCCGGAAAAATAAATTCAAAGGATTACGCTTAACTGCCATAAAGGCAGGTGACGCGAGTCCGGACCTGCATGGTAAAGAACGATATATGATCGTGATACTGTCGCTCCTTCTTGCAGCGATGGTTACCTGGTTTCTCATGTGGAAGACTGGCATAGAGGCGGGGAAGCAGATGCAGGAACATCTGGCCGGGGAGGTCCTGCGGTTCCATATCCTGGCCAACAGCGACAGCGAAGAAGATCAGGCACTGAAAATTACGGTGCGGGACCGGATCCTGGATTATCTGAAGGCAGAGATGCCGGAGACAAGAGATGCAAAGGAGACTGCCCGCTGGATCCGCAGACATATGGACGAACTGGAGACTTTGGGCCGCAGGACCGTGGCGGAACAGGGGTATGATTATCCGGTCAATGCCGCGGTTACGACATGCTGGTTCCCCGACCGGACCTACGGAGACATGACATTTCCGGCTGGAAACTATGAGGCGCTCAGGATCGAGCTTGGAGATGCAGACGGGCATAATTGGTGGTGCGTGCTGTATCCGAGTCTCTGTTTTCAGGATGCGGCTAATGCAGTATTTCCCGAGGAGAGTAAGCAGAAGCTTCAAAATGTTCTGGCAGAAGAAGAATACGCGCAGATGACTGCGGTATCCGATTTTCAGATCAAGTGGTATTTTTGGGAACGGTGGAAAGGATAAAAAATGATTTATACATTTGACAGCAGAGTAAGATACAGCGAGGTAGATCATCAGGGGACATTGACCCTGCCGGCGATGATGAACTACCTGCAGGACTGCAGCACCTTCCAGTCAGAGGACATCGGGGTGGGATTGTCCGCCCTGCGGGAGAGGAAGCGGGCCTGGCTTCTCTCCTACTGGCAGGTAGAAGCCAGACGGTTTCCGAAGCTGGGGGAAAGGATCACGGTGGGCACACTGGCTACCGGATTTAAGGGCTTTTTCGGAAACCGGAATTTTTACATAGATGATGAAACCGGAAACCGCCTGGCCTGTGCCAATTCCATATGGGTGTTTATGGATGCAGAGGCCGGAAGGCCTGTAAAGCCTGGGGAAGAGGAAATCACGCCATATGGTCTGGAAAAACCGCTGGAAATGGAATACGAAGGCAGGAAGATCCGGCTTCCGGAGAATACGCTGGCACTGGAGCCGTTCCCGGTGAGAAGGGCGCATATAGATACCAACGAACATGTGAATAACAGCCAGTATATCCAGATGGTCATGGACCTGCTTCCGGGGGATTTTCCGGTTCGCAGGCTGCGGGTGGAGTATAAAAAATCCGCAGTCATGGGGGATATCATTTTCCCGAAGCTTTCTCAGGAAGAGGAAAGGACCGTTGTAGAGCTGTGCGATGAGGCAGGCCAGGCATATGCAGTGGCGGAGCTGAAATGAAAAACCGTCTGTTGACAGGATAAAAAATAAAGGAGCAAAAAAGATGAAGTATGATGTGATCATTATCGGCGCAGGCCCGGGAGGGATTTTTTCTGCGTATGAGCTGGTGAAAGGAAACAAGGATCTGAAGATTGCCGTGTTTGAAGCCGGCAGTCCGCTGGAAAAGCGGAATTGTCCGATCGACGGAGAGAAGATCAAAAGCTGTGTAAACTGCAAGACCTGTGCGATCATGAGCGGCTTCGGCGGCGCAGGCGCATTTTCCGACGGAAAATATAATATTACCAACGATTTCGGCGGGACACTGCATGAACATATTGGAAAGCAAGAGGCTATTTCCCTCATGGAATATGTGGACGAGATCAATATGTCCCACGGCGGCGAGGGCACGAAGATGTATACCACCGCAGGCTCCAAATTCCGGAAGCTCTGTCTGCAGAACAAGCTGAACCTGCTGAATGCGTCTGTGCGCCATCTGGGAACGGACATCAATTATGTGGTCCTTGAAAACCTGTATGCCGAACTCAAGGACAAGGTAGAGTTTCGTTTTCACCATCAGGTGGACCATATCGAACTGCGGGAACAGGGATACCGTGTGTTCTGCGCAGAAGAATCGGACGACTGTGATAAATGTATCGTATCCGTGGGCAGGAGCGGAAGCAAATGGATGGAAGAGGTCTGTCAGGAACTGAATATCCCGACCAGCTCCAACCGGGTGGATATCGGCGTGCGTGTGGAGCTGCCGGCGGAGATCTTTTCCCATTTGACGGATGAACTGTATGAGAGCAAGATCGTATACCGGACGGAAAAATTTGAGGACAATGTCCGGACCTTCTGCATGAATCCGTATGGGATCGTAGTCAATGAAAATACAAAGGGAATCGTGACTGTGAACGGACACAGCTATGAAGACCCCAAAAAGCAGACGGAGAATACCAATTTTGCCCTTCTGGTTGCAAAGCATTTCTCAGAGCCGTTCAAAGACAGCAACGGATACGGGGAAAGCATTGCGCGCCTGTCCAATATGCTGGGCGGCGGAGTGATCGTGCAGCGTTTCGGAGACCTGATCCGGGGGCGCAGAAGTAACTGGAAACGGATTGAGGAGGGGCTGGTGCGGCCGACGCTGGCAGCGACTCCTGGCGACCTCAGCCTGGTTCTTCCAAAGAGGATCCTGGACGGATTGATCGAGATGATCTATGCTCTGGATAAGATTGCTCAGGGGACGGCGAATGATGATACGCTCCTGTACGGAGTAGAGGTCAAATTCTACAATATGGAAGTAAATATTGACGAGAACTTGGAAACTCCCTATAAGGGGCTGTATGTGATCGGAGACGGCAGCGGCGTGACCCATTCCCTCTCCCATGCATCGGCAAGCGGCGTGCATGTGGCGCGGCATATCCTGAGCGGCGTGCGCTCTGCGGACTGATGCTGCGGGCATCCGGATTGTATAGAGCCGGGCTGAAAAAGGAAGGCGCCCAGGCGGCTGATATAGTAGTACAGCTTGTTTTCCGGGCATGGTCCGGTTTTAAAACAGAAAGGAACGAGAGATGAAATTAGGAGAAAAGCAGGTATTGACTGTTGTGAAGGAAGTCCCTTTCGGCGTATACCTGGGAAATGATGAGCAAAGGGTCCTTCTGCCCAAAAAGCAGGTGCCGGAGGGTATTGAGCCGGGAGACCCGGTGGAAGTGTTTTTGTATAAGGATTCGGATGACAGGCTGATCGCCACTACCCATGAGCCGAAGCTGACGCTGGGGCAGCTGGCCGTGCTTAAGGTGGCGGATACCAACAGGATGGGAGCATTTCTGGACTGGGGGCTGGACAAGGACCTGTTTCTGCCCTTTAAACAGCAGACTGCAAAGGTGCAGAAAGGGAATCAGTGCCTGGTGTCCCTGTATATTGATAAGAGCGAGAGGCTGTGCGCCACAATGAAGGTGTATCATCTGCTGCAGACAGACTCGCCCTACCAAAAGGACGATAAGGTTACCGGGATCATTTACGATACCAGCGACAATTTTGGAATCTTTGTGGCAGTAGATGACAGGTATTCCGCCCTGATCCCCAAAAAGGAGGCGGCCGGCAGACTCCGTGTGGGCGAACGCGTAGAAGCCAGGGTCACCGCGGTAAAAGAGGACGGTAAGCTGGACTTAAGCGTAAGGGATAAGATTCCGGAGCAGATGGACAAAGATGCGGAATTGATCCTGGATGTGATCCGGGGCTATGGCGGGGAGCTGCCGTTTACCGACAAGGCAGATCCGGAAAAGATCCGTCAGGAATTTGAAATGAGCAAGGCCGCCTTCAAGCGCGGGGTCGGAAGGCTTTTGAAGGAGAGAAAAATAGAGATTCTGGATCAGGGGATCCGGATGAGATAGACAAAATATAAGCAGCTTCTGGTAAAAACAGCCGGAGGCTGTTTTTTTGTTGTATAGGAAACTTCTCCGAACTTTCCTATACAACAAAAACCTCCGGGGATGTACTTTTTAATGTTTTGCAATTTGAACATTATATTGTTAAAATGTTGGAAAAGTTGTAATAATTCGAACAAAATATATAATTTGATTCACATAGAACATTAAATAATTCAAAAAATGAAATTAGAATAACAAATGTTATTGACAGAACAAAAATAATGTGTTATATTTACAACATAGAAACAACAAACAGATATATTGAAAATGCGCATCAATATAGAGATTCAAAAGTAGGAGGATGTATGACATGTTAACAGTTGAAGAATTTGCAAAACATTTAGATTTGGCTTATCTGGCTCCCAATTTACAGAAAGAAGATATCATCGAGGCATGCAACATTGCCAAAAAGTATCATGTGAACGCAGTAAATGTAAATTCCTGCTGGGGAGAACTGGTGGTGAATGAACTGAAAGGAACCGATGTGGGACCAAGCGCGGTGATCGGCTTCCCATATGGCGCAATGTCAACGAAGTCAAAATTATTTGAGCTTCAGGAGATGGTGGATCTGGGATGTACAGCATGTGATATGGTTGTGAACATCGGCGCTCTCAAAGATGGAGATTATGATCTGGTACGCCATGAGATCAGCGAGTTTGTGAGAATCTGCGGGGACAACTGCGACACGAAGCTGATCTTTGAAGTTGGATTCCTGACAGATGAGGAGATTGCAGCGCTTACTAAAATCTGTTGTGAGTGCGGAGTAACTTATGTGAAGACAGCCACAGGTTCTCAGGCGTTTCCAACAGAACATCAGGTAAGGATCATGAAGGAAAACCTGTCCGGCAATACAAAGATCAAAGTTTCCGGTGTACCAAGAACCTTTACGATGTCTGCGGTGCTCTATATGTTCGAACATCTCGGAGTCAGCCTCTGCGGGACAAGAAGCGCAGGAAAGCTTGTGGAAGAATACAGCAAATATCTGGAAGAATTAAAATAAGAATAGAATTCAAAAGAAATTCAGAAATTTTCAAAAACAAGGGATGATAGGAGAAAATATGCAGACAGTAAACTATAGTTTAGGATCTTTGATCGGCGGGGACATCCAGGTTGTATCAAAAGATGAAAGTTATGTTAGAAGAGCGCTTCATCAGAGCATCAGCTTCGAAGAATATGCATTTCTGATGAAAATCGTAAAATACGTAGGAGTCAGCGAGCGGTTTAAGGACGTGATCGACCGGTTCCATGTGAAGGAAGGCGAGACGCCTGCAGGATTTAAGATCGAATATAATATGAAAGAAAATCAGCTGCTGGAAATCGATCTTGTGAGAAATATTTCATATGATAAGAATGGATACAGACGTCCGACAAAATTTATCTTTTCTGCTGATACGGCAAATCCGTATGAAGTAGAGCCGATCAAAAATCTGATCGGAAATCTGACCTGCAATCCAGGGATTATTTATGATCTGTTTATCAACAATCCGAACGCGAATGTTGGGAACAAGTATAAGACAAGAAATGAAGTCATGCAGGAGATTTCCAATATTCTTGGACCCGGGTGTGATATCAGCGTGGAAGTAAACGATCCGTTTGCGGATTTCAGCAAGATCCTGGAAGAAGCAGAAGAATTTCGCGAGATGTTCTCGGATTACCGCATGGTCATCAAAGTACCCCATACCGGACCGGTCAACGCGGAAAATGTGGGACAGCTCCTGGAAGGAAACAAGCGTCTCTTCACCCGCTGGAATCAGGCGGCTACAGCGGATTATCTCCATGGCCATAACCTTGCGCTGAAATTAAAGGACCACGGATTTCGTGTGAACTATACCCTGATGTTTGAACCGTGGCAGACAGGGATGGCGCTTCAGGCAAAGCCCTACTTTATCAACAGCTTTGTACGCCAGCGCTTCGGAGTGACTACATACATCAACGGACTTCTGACGGCTTATCAGAAGACCTACGATGACCGTTTCCTTGAAGAACTGAGAAAATTCATGATACAGTGGGATTTCCTTTCCGGGGATGACCAGAATGTGGACCTCAGGCTGGTGGAAAAAGTGGCAAGGGAGACGATCGAATACAGAAAGATCAATGAAAAAGAAGGCTTTGACGGAATGGACGGTGTGCGCCACAACCTGAGAATGCTCCGTAATTCCAACCTGGAAGATACCAGGCTGATCATCTGCAGTATCGAAGGCTCGAGAATGTATCCGGAGCTGGATAAGCTGATGACGGAACCGGAATTTAAGGACATGACGGACCGGATCGTGATTACAACGGAACCGTCTTATCTTGCACAGAATACGTCGGCGCCTCAGATCATTACCTACCAGAGACGCTTTATGAATGCGGCAAATGGAGAAAAATAAAGATCAGGTGTGACAATGAATAAACGTTATTTTTTCATATTTGCGCTATATGTCGGGATACAGTCCTTCCTGCTTCAGCTCATAGACCAGCTAATCGGGAAAAGCCTTGTTCCCGGCGGACATAATGGATTTGTATTCATTGCATTTCAGGGATGGGCACTCTATTTTCTCCTCGGAAGTACACTTAGAGGCGCTGTGACTGGGTTCTGCGGTTATGTGATGGGGATCTTGTTCGCTGTTCTTATGATCGCAGCTGCATCGGCATTTTCAGGACTGCAGCTTCTGGCAGTGCCGGTGACAGCCCTGGTCATCGTACCGGTCATGATGTATTTTGAGTATGCCCCCTGGCTTGTCAGCAATGTCGCTTCCTTTTTTGTAGGAGCAGGAGCGTTTTACGGGGTGTTGAATTATGTGGACGGGATCCGGATCCTGGAAGCGGCATGGATCGTACTGTTGTATTGTTCATTAGGGCTGATCAGCGGATGGATGACGATCTTGTTCCGAAAGCAGTATGAAGACCGGATCAATGCAAAGAAATGAAAGTCAAAACAGGAGGAGAAGAATGAGTAAACTGGACAAACTGACAAAATTAAATGATATTTGCCTTTTCGTAAAGGACTTCCAGGGAGCTTTGAAGTTTTATACAGAAAAGTTCGGATTTCAGGTAAAACGCCTGCAGCCGACTCCTGAGAACGCCAATTATGCAGAATTTGAATTCCATGGAACGGCGGTCACACTTTGGGATAAAAAGGGACTGTGTGAAGTGGTGGACCACCAATATATTGACGGCGACGGACATCATTTTATGATCGCCGTCAAAGTACCCGAGATGCAGGATGTAGATGACATTGCCGAAGAACTGATCGGTAACGGCGTCGTCTGCCTGGTGAAGCCGACAACCTACCCGTTCGGCTCCAGGGCGGCATATTTCCAGGATCTGGAAGGAAATGTCTGGGAAGTGTTTGCCTGGGAGGAAGGAAACGGGCCCGGGCTGCTTTAAAGAAAGGAGGACATGATGGCTAAATTTACGATCATTGTCCTGGACAGCGTCGGCGTAGGAGAACTGCCGGATGCGGCCGATTTCGGTGATACAGGGACGAATACATTGAAGCATGTGGATGAATTTATGGGCGGCCTCAAAATCCCCAATCTGAAGCGGCTGGGATTGTTCCACATTCAGGATACCGGCCTCGCGGCAGAAGGAAAAGCACAGGGTTGCTATGGAAAGGCTGCCGAAGCCGGAAAGGCGAAGGATACCACAAACGGACATTTTGAGATTGCCGGGCTGACTGTAAAAACGCCGTTTAAAGTCTTTGGGGAGTCATTTCCTCCCAGGATCATTGAGGAGCTAGAGCGGCGGATCGGCACCAAGGTCATCGGAAACTTTCCAGCTTCCGGGACGGAGATCATTAAGGAATTGGGGGACGAACATGTAAAGACAGGATATCCGATCGTATATCTGTCTGCAGACAGCCTGATGCAGATCGCTATGCATGAAAGCGTCATCCCTCTGGAGGAACAGTATGAGATCTGCCGAAAGGCCAGGGCGCTCCTGACCGGGGATGATACTGTGAGCCGTGTGATCTGCAGGCCGTTTACCGGAACCGCCGGCCATTATTACAGGACAGAAAACAGAAAGGATTTTTCAGTAGACCCGCCGGGAAGAACCATCCTGGATCTGCTGAGTGAAAAAGGAAAAGAAGTCATCGGCGTAGGAAAAATAGAAGATATTTTTAACCGCCGCGGACTGACGAAGATTGATCATACAAAAAACAACAGGGAAGGGATCGAAGCTACGCTGTCCTATCTGGAAGAAGGATTTGACGGACTGCTGTTTGTAAATCTGGTGGATTTTGATATGCTCTACGGCCACCGGAACGATCCGCGGGGATATGGAGAGGCGCTGGAGTATTTTGACCGTTTCATACCGGAGATGATCTCACTCATGGACGAGGAGGATATCCTGCTGATCACGGCGGATCATGGATGCGATCCGACCACCCCGGGAACAGACCACACAAGAGAATATATCCCGATCGTCGTTTATGGAAAAGCTCTCAGACAGGGAGCGGACCTTGGAGTGCGGGAAACATTTTCCGATATTGGGGCGACTGCGGCGGAATATTTTGGCTATACATTTCCGACGGGAACTTCGTTTCTCAAAGAGATTTCCAAAGAGAAAGCCTGAGAAAGCTTTCGGAGAGGAGAAATTATGGATCAATTTGAATTTATGTCTCCTACAAAATTCATTTTACAGAAGGACGCTGACCTGCTGTGCGGCAGAGAGGTAAAAAAATACTCTGAAAATGTATTATTCGTTCATTATGGGGACAAATATATGTATGATTCCGGACTGCATGCCAGAATCACAAAAGCGCTGGCAGATGCAGGCGTGGCATGCTTTGAACTGCCCGGAGTGCAGCCGAATCCAAGGGTGGAACTGGTCCGGGAGGGCATAGAGCTCTGCCGGAAAGAGCGGATCGGATGTGTGCTTGCCGTCGGCGGAGGAAGCGTGATCGATACGGCAAAAGCAGTAGCGATCGGTGTGAAATATGACGGAGATGTATGGGACTTTTACTCCAGAAAAGCTGTTCCGGCGGAAGCGCTTCCCATTGGTACGGTCATGACGCTTCCGGCTACAGGAAGTGAAGGGAGCAACGGAAGTGTATTGAAAAATACGGAGACAGGAGAGAGCGCGGATACGATGGCGGATTGCCTGAGGCCCTCCTTTACATTGATGAATCCGGAACTGACGCTGACCATACCAAAACGTCAGACCGTATTTGGAATCGTAGACATGTTTTCACATGTACTGGAACGCTATTTTTCCAGCTCCAGAGAGACATATCTGACAGATTATATGTGCGAGGGCGTGATGAAGTCAATCCTTGTTAATGCCAGAGCGCTGATGAAGGACCTGAAAGATTACAACGCCAGAGCGGAACTGATGTGGACCGCAGTAGTTGCACATAACGGACTGCTTGCAGCAGGAAGAAATCAGGACTGGGCGACCCATACCATCGGAGCACAGCTCAGTGCGCAGTACAATGCGGTACACGGAGCTACACTGTCAGTATTATTTCCAAACTGGGCGGCCTATGTATATAAAGAAAATATTCCGAGATTCGTACAGTTTGCAAACCGGGTATTTGACGTGGATATTGACCTGTATGACCAGGAAAAAACGGCGCTGGAAGGAATCCGGAAGCTGCGTGAATTTTTTGTATCTTTGGGCGCACCGTCCGTACTGAAAGAGATCGGAGTAGAGTCGGATGAAAAGTTCGCAAAAATGGCGCAGGACGCATGCAGATTCGGCAGCATTGGAGGGCTCAGAACACTCAATGCCGCTGACGTAGAGACAATATACAGGATGGCTCAGTCATAAGGTGGCGCATATGAAATATGAAATAGGGATCAGTGGGGCGGTCATCGTCTCCGGACATAATGGTTACAGGCCGTTTCTTGGTTCGGTCGGAGTGACCGGGGACAGGATCGAAGCGGTCATTCCCGGTGAACTGAAGAAGTCTGAATGTGACAGATGGCTGGACGGCAGCGGAAAAATCCTGATGCCGGGCCTTGTAAATGGTCATTGCCATGGAGACATGACGCTGGCAAGAGGGCTCGGCGACGGGATGACACTTTGGGAACAGAATCAGGCATTTGCAGATACAGGCTGGTTCTACACTCTGATAAGTGATAAAGAAAGATATGATTCCAGGCAATTAACGTATTGTGAAGCGCTGCTGTCCGGTACCACATTCATTATGGAGAACATGTACTGGGGGTTGGGACTTGATTCTGTAAAGGCGATGAAGGAGGTTGGAATCCGGGGAGCGCTGGCAGAGGATATCCGGCAGGATTTTGCAGAGCCGGACATTTTTATACCGGAGACATATCTTGACAGCTATCAAAAATGTTGTGAGGAAAATGAGCTCCTTCCGGTAATAGGCAGTATTTCTGAAGAAGACTATGACAGAGAACGCCTTGAGAGGATCCAGAGGGCCGTGGATGCCAGGAAGATGTATATGACCTGCCATTTGGCGGAAAATACATGGAGAAGGGATCTGATCCTGAAAAAGTTTGGGACAACGCCGATTGACTATATGTACCGCGGCGGATTTCTCGGGGAAAATGTGATCGGCTCTCATGTCGTCTATGCTTCAGAACAGGAGGTCAGACAGCTGGCGGAAACCGGAACCAGAGTTGTGAATACACCCTTGTGCGAAATGAAGATCCAGGATGGAATCGCGCCGATTCCGGACATGGTGAAGCAGGGGGTGACGGTGTGTCTGGGGACAGACGGTGCTATGTGGAATAACTCCAACGACATTTTCCGGGAAATGAAGGGGATGGCTCTGCTGCATTCCATCCACAGCGGAGTACGCAGTCTGGAGAAAGCAGAGATTCTGGACATGGCCACAAGAAACGGTGCAAAATGTTTTGGGCTGGAAAAGGATTACGGGACGGTCGAGGCAGGGAAAAAAGCAGACTTCATACTGATCGAGACACGTGTTCCACATATCCAGCCGCTGCGCATCGGTGCATATGAAAATGTAACTTCGGCACTGATCTATAATGTGACGGGTCAGGACGTAACAGATGTGTTTGTGGACGGAAGGCATGTCGTAGAGGGAAGGGTCTTAAAGACGATCTCTGCAGCAGATCTGATGGACCGGGTACGGAAAACATCTGTAAATCTGGCGGAAGGGCTGGAGCATATCTGAAACAGACCGGGATCGTCTGTTTTGAGGATAAATGAAACGTAAATACAAAAAGAAAGCGAGGAAGAGGTATGAAAAAGAGAGGATTGGCGTTCATAATGGCAGTGACGATGGCAGTCAGTATGCTGTCAGGCTGCGGCAAGGGCGGCAGTGAGGACAAAGGGGCATCCGGCGGGACAGGAAATGAAGAAGGGGGAACCGAAAAGCAGTACAGGGTTGCGCTTGTCGTTAACCAGAAATTTGGGGACAAGGCATCCATGGATGATCTTGCAGAGGGAGCGGACAAGGCGGCTGAGGATTTTGGCGTGGAGATCGCAAAACTGGAATCTGCGGAAGCATCCAGATTCGAAGAGGATGTGCGCGCCATGTCAGAAGAAGGCTATGACCTGATCGTTACGACATATCCTTATATGACAGACGCGACTAAGCTGGTGGCCCAGGAATTTCCGGATACCAAGTATGCGGCTGTTTTCCAGACGATCAATGGTGGAGATACGACTCTGGACAACGTATGGGATACGGAATTTCACGGGGAAGGCGCGTTTTATCTGGGCGGTTATATCGCAGGAAAGCTTACGAAATCAGATCATGTCGGCTTTGTAGTAGGCGGCGAGGAACCGACACCAAATGCAGAGGGAAATGGATTTATGATGGGTGTTAAAGCGGCAAACCCGGATGCTACAGTGGAATTTTCCTATGTAGGAAGCTACGAAGACCCTGCAAAGGCAAAAGAAATCGCCAGCGCAATGATCACAGCAGGCTGTGACGTGATACAGACAGATTCAGGCGCTTCGAATGCCGGAGTCGTAGAAGCGTGCAAAGAAGCAGGGATTTTGTGTGCAGGAGAGATTTCAGATTATTGGGATGCATATGAAGGCTTTTATGGAATTGAAGGGATCGGTTTCGGCGATACGGTGTACAAGGCAATCGAAATGCTGCTGGACGGCAAGTATTCAGGAGGAGAACATGGAATCCGCGATCTGACAAACGGCGGCTATTTCATGGATTGGGATTCTTTCCAGAGATTTGCAGATGCAAATGATGAGTACGGAGAAACAATGAAGGAGGCGATCAAGGAAGCGCAGGATCTGGAAAAACAGATCATAGACGGGACGCTGGAGGTTCCTTTTGATACAGAAGTTCCAAGCTGGGAAAGGATCAAAGCACAATAACAGACTGCTCATGGAAAAATAAGAAAGCTGTCTGCAGGGCACAGATGGCCTTGCGGCAGCTTTTTGACGCGAGTGTGCGGAAGAACGCACATTTTTATATACTATCGTATGCAGAAAAAGGAGATAAAACAATGGAAGAGAAGATTAACAAGGCATCCGCACCAAAGGCAGAAAATGAAGGCGTATACCATTTACAGCTAAAAAAAGGAGACGTTCCGCCCTATGTGATCCTTCCGGGAGCGCCGGAACGGACGCTGAAGATAGCAAAAAACTGGGATCATGTAAAGGAAGTAGCCTCCTATCGCGAATATAAGACGGTCACCGGGGAATATAAGGGAATGGAGATGGCATGTACCTCTACAGGGATCGGCGGGCCAAGCTCGGAGATCTGTCTTCATGAGCTGAATACGCTGGGGGTCCATACCTGTATCCGTGTCGGCACGACCGGCTGCATCGTGCCGCAGTTTGACCTGGGAGACCTGATCATTCCGGTCGCCTGCGTGAGAAAAGACGGAACCTCTGCAACTTACGTGGAACCCGAATTTCCGGCGTTTGCCAATACGTATGTTGTGATGGCTCTGATGGAGGCGTGTGAGAGGCTTGGATTCCGCTATGGACTGGGGTTGGATTACACGGTAGGTTCCTTCTATATCGGACAGGGAAGACCTCTGAATGAGGATTGCTCCGGCTACTGGCCTTCTTTTGCCGAGAAGATCGTACCAGATCTGCAGACCGCAGGTGTGACGAATATAGAAATGGAAACATCGGGACAGTTTGTGGTCGGATATCTCCACGAGATGCGGATGGGGGCGATCCTGTCTGTGATCTCCAATCGGGTGCTGGACCGCTGGGGAGACAACGGCGGAGAAGAAAAGGCGTGTCTTGCGGCGGCAGAGGCGATGCGGATCTTAAAAGAGTGGGATGAAACCGGAGAGGTAAAGCTGAGCCTCAGGAAAAACCAGGTGAAGTAAAAGGCGGATAAAGGCAGAGCCAGAGAGGATAAAAGTTATGGCAGCAGCAGTAGAAATGTTGAATATATCAAAATTCTATCCCGGAGTCATCGCAAATAGCAACGTGTCTTTGAGCGTTGACGAAGGTCAGATACTTGGCCTGATCGGGGAAAACGGAGCCGGAAAATCTACAATGATGAATATGCTGTATGGGATGACAGAACCGGATGAAGGAGTGATCCGTCTGTTTGGAAAAGAGGTAAAGATCCAGTCTCCCAATATGGCGATCAAACAGGGAATAGGAATGGTACACCAGCATTTCATGCTGATGCCGAACCTGAGCGTGCTCCAGAATATCATTCTGGGAAATACTCCGACAAAAAACGGGATGATCGATGTAAAGGATGCGAAAGAAAGAATTACGGAGATCATGAATAACTATGACCTCCCGGTGAATCTGGATGAAAAGATCTATCAGCTTTCTGTGGGAGAAAAGCAGAGAGTGGAGATCATCAAGGCGCTTTACCGGAAGGCCAGGGTGCTGATCCTGGACGAACCTACCGCAGTGCTCACTCCCACGGAGACAGACAAGCTGCTGGAGGTGCTCCGGCAGTTAAAAGCCCAGGGATGTGCGATCATATTTATCACCCATAAACTCCGTGAGGTCATGGCGATCACGGATAAGATCGTTGTGATGCGAAAAGGGATCGTGACAGGAACTCTGATGACCGAGGAAGCAAAGTCGGAAGGGCTTTCTGATCTGATGGTAGGACGGAAGGTCAATCTGGATATTCCAAGAAAAGAATACAGTCCGGGAGAAGAGGTACTGAGAGTACAGGGACTGAAAGCGCTGAACCAGAGAGGGCTTCCCGCACTCCAGGGAGTGGACTTCCAGGTCAGGCGCGGAGAGATCGTCGGTGTTGCCGGTGTAGAGGGCAACGGACAGACGGAGCTGATCGAGGCCATATCAGGAATGCTCGAACCCACCGGGGGCCAGGTGATCTTCAAAGGCCGGGATATTACGGCATTTAATGTTCGCCAGAGGCGGGAGGAAGGAATGTCCCATATCCCGGAGGACCGGCTGAAGATGGGTACGGCAAAGAACTGTTCGATCAGGGACAACCTTATTCTGAACAGATATTATCAGAAGCCTTATAACAAGAAAGGAATCTTAGATAACAAGAAGCTGCATGAACTTTCGGAAAGACTCTGCAGGGATTTTGGAGTGAAGACGCCGGATTCGGAATACCGTCTCGGCACTCTGTCGGGCGGAAACATGCAGAAAGTAGTATTTGCGAGAGAAATGGAGGCGGATCCGGATCTTCTGATCGCGGCGCAGCCGACTCGCGGAGTGGATATTGGTGCGATCGAGTCGATCCATCACAAGATCGTAGAGGTCCGCGATTCAGACCGGGGAGTGCTGCTCGTGAGTGCAGAGCTGGACGAGATCCTTTCTCTTTCAGACCGGATCCTGGTCATGTACGAAGGAGAGATTATGGCAGAATTTAAACGAGGAGAGGCCGATGAAAGAACGATCGCGGTTTATATGACCGGGGCAAAGAGACAAGGTGGTGACGGCAATGAAAAATAAAGAAAACAACAGGATCATCGCAGCGGCAGGCGTGGCAGGAAAACAGATCAGTCTGATCATCATTGCGGTGATCATTGCCACTGTGTTCCTGGCAGTATCGGATTATGAACCGTTTGCGATCGTAAACGGGCTTATCAGAGCCATGACAAAGGACATTGCGGGCACGATACGTTGGGCGACTCCTCTTGCTCTAGCAGGTCTTGCGGTGTGCGTCACATATAAAGCGGAGGTGTTTAACCTTGGTGTGGACGGACAGCTGTATATGGGGGCGGCGGCTGCCACGGCAGTCGCAGTCAACATTCCGGCGTCTATGAATACAGGGGTTTCTCTGGTGGTGATCTTTGCGGCGGCTATGCTTGCAGGGGCCATGTTTGCGATGATCCCGGCGTTGATGAAAGTATACCTGAACACAAATGAAGTCGTATCCACGCTTCTTTTAAACTTTATTGCGGTACTGTTTGTGGAATATCTTGTAACCGGGCCTCTGAGGGATCCGGAATCAAGCACGAATATGAACGCCAGCGCGATCCTGAGGGAAAATACATGGCTGCCGCGCCTTTCCTATTTTGCGCCTTCTTCTGCAAATATCGGATTTTATATCACGATCCTCGTGATGCTTGCCATGACCTTTGTGTTTTATAAGATGGCTTTTGGACATGAGATTAAGATCGTGGGATCCAACCCTGTACTTGCACAGTATGCGGGAATGAAACCTAAGAAGACGATCCTCCAGGTTATGGCATGCAGCGGAGCGATCGGAGGAATGATCGGAGCCATCGAAGTGACAGCGGTCCAGCACAGGCTGCTGGCAGGATTTAATCCGGATTTCGGCATGTCAGGCATCGTGGTGACTCTGCTTGCCAACAACAATCCGATCGGAGTCCTGTTTTCCGGTATTTTTTTCGGAGCCCTGAAGAACGGAGGAATCAATATGGAGCGTACCACAGGCGTTCCTGCGGCGGTAACCGACATTGTAACCGCTATTATCTTTATCATAATCAGTGCGGCCTTTGTACTTCCCAGATTTAAGAAGATCATGAAAGTCGGCAAAGCGCAGGACAAAGGAGGAAAGTAAGATGAACATAGCGATTATTTCTGATACATTGGCATCCACCATACGAATTGCCACTCCTTTGCTTCTGATGGCATTGGGCGGACTTCTCTGTCAGAGAGCGGGGGTGTTTAACATTGCATTGGAAGGCTTTTCACTGATCGGCGCATTTGCCGCGATCGCCGTTGTTCAGTTCACCGGTGGAAACGTCTGGATAGGACTCTTAGGAGCAGCGGCAGTGGGCGCAGTATACAGTTCCCTGTACGCGTTATTTGTAACAAGATTTAAGGCAAATCACATCATAGCCAGTATTGCAATGAACACACTCGCCGCAGGGCTGACCTCTTATCTGCTCCGCTCTATGTTCGAGGTGCAGGGGGCATACAGTCCGGACAACATCAATAAGCTGGATATGATCCAGATTCCGGTCTTAAAAAATATTCCGATCCTCAATTGTCTGAGCGGACAGAGCATCATGACGTATTTTGCCATTGCGATGGTCGCCGTGATCTACATCCTGCTCTTTCGGACGAAGGCCGGCCTGAATATCTGTGCGGTAGGGGAATCGGAGGATGCAGCGAAAACAGCGGGAGTACGTCCGGGGCTGGTACGGCTTCAGGTAATCTTGGCATCCGGCGCGCTGTGCGGATTGGCAGGAGCGTATCTCTCCACGATCTCGGTATCACAGTTCTCGGAAGATATGGTACAGGGACGCGGGTTTAATGCGTTTACCGCTTTTGTATTCGGAAACGCACATCCGGCCGCGACCGCGCTGGTATCTCTGCTGTTTGGATTTGCAGACGCGATCGGCATCCGTATTGAACTGATCGGAATGAACATTCCGCCGTCGATCATCAAGATGTTTCCGTATATCCTTGCGATCGTGGCGCTTGCGATCAGCTCTTATACGATGAAATTAAAGATAAAAGGCGTTGTTGGAAACAAGAAGAAAAAGGAGAAATTGGCATGACAGAACAGATGGCAGTAAATGCAATTAGAATTTTATCGGCAGATATGATCGAAAAAGCAAAGTCCGGGCATCCCGGACTGCCCCTCGGGGCGGCGCCCATCGCATATGAACTTTGGGCAAACCATATGGTACATAATCCAAAAAATCCGGACTGGAAGAACCGGGATCGGTTTATCCTGTCGGCAGGGCATGGTTCGGCCATGCTGTATTCCCTGCTCCATCTGTTTGGATATGGAAACCTGAGTGCTGAAGAACTGAAACAGTTCCGGCAGCTCGATTCACTGACGCCCGGACACCCGGAATACCGGCATACAGCTGGGGTGGAAGCGACCACAGGGCCTCTGGGTGCGGGGCTTGGAATGGCAGTGGGAATGGCAGTGGCGGAAAAGCATCTGGCGGCAAAGTTTAATCGGAAAGGATATCCTGTTTTTGACCATTATACCTACGCCATCTGCGGAGACGGCTGCCTCATGGAAGGAATTTCTTCTGAGGTCATGTCTCTGGCCGGAACGCTCGGATTGGATAAGCTGATCGTGCTTTATGATTCCAATTCCATCACCATTGAAGGCAGCACGGATCTGGCTTTTCAGGAAGATGTATGCAGGCGGTTCGAGGCGTTTGGCTTTCAGGTGCTTGAGGTGGCGGACGGAACGGACCTTGTTGCGATCGGCGGTGCTATTGAAGAGGCAAAGGCAGAAAAGAACAGACCTTCTTTCATTAAGATACAGACACGGATCGGATATGGAGTTCCTGCAAAAGAGGGAAGATCCTGCGTACATGGGGAACCACTCGGAGAAGAAAATGTTAAGATCCTGCGGGAAAATCTGGACTGGCCGCTTTCAGAAGCATTTGCAGTACCGGATGAGGTCTATGCGCATTATCAGGAAATCGCGGAAAACGGCGGGAAAATAGAACAGGCATGGAATGAGATGTTTGAGGCATATGCGGATGAATACCCGGAACTGAAAAAAGAACTGGACCGTTGTTACGATGAAAAAGCTGCGGAAGAAATTTTTGTTGATGAGGACTATTGGAGATGTGAGGGAAAGGCTGACGCAACGAGAAATATTTCTGGAAGGATCCTGAATGCCGTTCAGGAAAAGCTGCCGAATCTGATCGGCGGATCGGCAGACCTGGGACCGTCAAATAAGACGGTGATGAACGGGGCGGGAGAGTTTTCCGGTGAGACACCAGAAGGACGCAATATCCATTTTGGCGTCAGAGAGCTGGGAATGACGGCTGTTGCAAACGGAATCCTGCTCCATGGGGGGCTGCGTACCTACGCGGCTACGTTCTTTGTATTCGTAGACTATATGAAGCCGATGCTGCGCCTGTCTTCATTGATGGGAATCCCGATGATATCCGTGCTGTCTCATGACAGTATCGGAGTCGGCGAGGATGGACCGACCCATGAGCCGGTGGAACAATTGACGATGCTGCGTTCTATGCCGAACATGCACGTATTCCGGCCTGCGGATGAAATGGAGACCAGAGCCGCATGGTGCAGTGCGCTGACTTCGGAAAGAACGCCTACCTGTCTTGTACTGTCGCGCCAGGGAGTCCCGGTGCTCAGAGGAAGCAGCAGGGAAGCTCTGAAGGGCGGCTATGTCCTGGTCCGGGAAAAGAAAGCAAAGCCAGATGTGATCTTGATGGCTTCCGGCTCTGAGACAGGAGTCGCGGCTGAGGCGGCAGAACTGCTGGAGGCGGAAGGAATCGCAACCCGTGTCGTAAGTATGCCGTGTATGGATATTTTTGAAGAACAGGATGAGGAATACCGTGAATCAGTACTGCCGGGAAATGTAAAAAAACGCGCGGCAATCGAAGCGGGAAGCAGTGTGTGCTGGGGAAAATATGTCGGTCTGGAAGGCATATATATTACGATGGATCAGTTCGGCGCTTCTGCTCCGGCAAAGCAGTTATTTGAGAAATACGGGTTTACTGCGAAAAATGTGGCGTGCAAAGTGAAAAAAATGATATCCTAAATACAAAAAATGTGATACAATGAACAAAAGGATTGATTTTTGTGGACAGGTAGATTGGTGAGGGATTAACTTGCGTAAAAAAGATGAAAGATTAAATCGACTAATTGGAATATTGGAACAGCAGAATGGTGTTCCAATCCGTGAATTGGCGGTTATGCTGGATGTATCGGAGATGACTGTCCGCAGGGATTTGGAATCCTTGAAGGCGCGCGGCATCGTGCTGGATATTCCGGGAGCGGCAGTGCTCAATACACAGCATGTTCCCGATTCGGACGAAGAATATTATCAGCTGTCCGTCGCGACGCGTGCGCACATGAAGGAAAAAGAGCGGATCGGAAAATCTGCGGCATCCCTGATCGAACAGGATGACTGTGTGATCATTGACGACGGCTCCACGGCAGAGTGTCTGGCGGAAAGTATTCCGCGGGATATCCGCTTGACGGTATTTACATGCAATCTGAATATTCTCAATAAGATTTGTGCGAATCCAAACATTTCAATCATATTCGGAGGCGGATACTTTCATCCGGATACGATGTTGTTCGAATGCCCGGAAAGCATTCAGCTGATCGAGAAGATTCGTGCGACGAAAGTATTCGTGTCTGCGGCGGGAGTACATAACAGTATGGGTGTGACCTGTATGAATAACTATGAGTTAAGTACAAAGGAGGCGATCATCCGTTCCGGCGCAGAGAAGATCCTGATCGTGGATTCCAGCAAATTCGGTATGATCAAGCCGTGTTTTCTGGCTGATCTGGACAGCTTTGACCGAATCATTACAGACCAGGGGCTGTCTGATGAATGGGCGGATCTGATCCGTAAGAGAGAGATCCTTCTGGAAATGGTCTAAAAGAACTGGTAAATCATGCGGGGGCAGTTCGCGTAAAATCATGCGGACTGTTCCCGCTGCTTTTTGTTTTATTCCGGGCGGCAAATATTTTTCCAACTGGATAAGCGGGTTGGATGCTCCAAAGGGCATCCAACCCGCAAAGCTGGATATTTTTTGCAAAAACAGGATATACTTTTTAAATATGAAAACAGCTCTAATGGTATGATTCAGTACAAAACAGACTGAAAAAAGGAGGAACAGTATGCGTAACATCATCAACTTAAATCAGGACTGGAGATTTATACAGGAAGACGCAGGCCTGCCTAAGAAGCTGCCCGAAGGCTGGCAGCATATCAACCTGCCTCATACATGGAACGCGGTGGACGGACATGACGGGAACGGGGGATATGCCAGAGGGCGGTTCTGGTATGCGAAGAGCTTCCGAAAGCCTGCCCAGCCTTTGGCAGGAGGAAAGGTGTATGTGGAAATCCTGGCGGCAGGGCAGCAGGCGGCGGTGTATGTAAATGGAACAGAAGTAATCTCTCATGAAGGCGGATACTCTGCCTTCCGTGCGGATATCACAAAGTTGTGCAGAGAAGAGGAAGATAATCTTCTGGTCATAGCCTGCAGCAACGAAAACAAAAGCAGTGTATATCCTCAGTCAGCGGATTTTACATTTTACGGTGGCCTGTACCGGGGAGTGAATCTGATCAGTGTACCGGAGACGCATTTTGAACTGGAATATTATGGCGGTCCCGGAATCCAGGCCACGCCTCGTCCATGTGAGGACGGCGGAGCGATGTTCGAATTAGAGTCCTGGGTAGTGAATGGGGATGAAAACTTTACAGTGATGTATTCCATTCAGGATGCCCACGGAAAGGAAGTGGCTGCGGGAGTCCGCCCGTCAGATGATACGAAGGTTACGCTCTATGTTCCGGAGGCGCACCTGTGGGAGATGGACAGCCCTTATCTGTATACGGTGAAAGCCCTTTTGCAGCGGCGTAATGAGGCATACGATGAAGTGACCGTCCGGGCCGGCGTGAGAAGCTTTTCCTGCGATTCCCAAAAGGGCTTTATCATCAATGGAAAGGAGATTCCGCTGCGCGGTGTGAGCCGCCACCAGGACCTGCTTTATAAAGGGAATGCACTGACAAAGGAAGAGCATTATGAGGATGCACGGATCATCAAAGAACTGGGGGCGAACACGATCCGGCTTGCGCACTACCAGCATTCCCAGGATTTTTATGATGCATGTGATGAAATGGGATTTGTGGTTTGGGCTGAGATCCCATTTATCAGTGTTATGAATCCAGATCCTGACGCGCATCAGAACTGCATCAGCCAGATGAAGGAACTGATCATTCAGAACTATAACCATCCGTCCATCTGCTTCTGGGGGATTTCTAATGAAATTCTGATCGGCGGTATCTCAGATCGGCTGGTGGAGAACCATAAAGAGCTGAATGCACTCTGCAAGGAAATGGATCCTACCCGTCTGACGACCATTGCCCATGTGACCATGACTCCTGTTGACAGCCCTGTGCATTACATTACGGATGTGGAGAGCTATAACCATTACTTTGGCTGGTACGGCGGTAGGATGGAAGATAACGGTCCCTGGATGGATCATTTCCATGAAACGTATCCTAAGATCTGCCTGGGACTGTCCGAATACGGCTGCGAGGGGATCATCACCTACCACGGGCCCAATCCTGCCTGCAAGGACTACAGCGAGGAATATCAGGCGCTGTACCACGAGCATATGGCAAAGATGCTGGACGAGCGTCCATGGATCTGGTCCAGCCATGTGTGGAATATGTTTGACTTTGGCTGCGCGGCGCGGGACGAAGGCGGCGTGGCGGGCCGGAATAACAAGGGGCTGGTGACCATGGACCGGAAGACGAAGAAGGACAGCTATTATGTCTATCAGGCATATTGGAGCAAGGAACCTGTGATCCATCTCTGCGGCAGGCGCTATGCCCTGAGGGCCGGTGATACGACGGAGATCCGGGTGTATTGCAACCAGCCGTCAGTGGCTTTGTATCTGAACGGGAAGCCGGCGGGAGAACAATCTGGAGACAAAGTATTTGTATTCCGGGTGTCCCTGGAAGAAGGGCAGAATATTGTGACAGCGGTTTCCGGAAATCTGAGGGACAGCATGACGCTGGAAAAGGTAGAGAACGAACCGGCTATCTATGTGCTGCCGGAGGTCAACGAGAGGGCGGAAGGCGTGGCAAACTGGTTTAAGCTGGCAGGAGACCTGGATCTGAAAGCTCCAATGGAATTTCCGAAGGGAAAGTACAGCATAAAAGATACGATGGAAGAAATCGCAAAATGTCCGGAAGCCTTTGCGATTGTGACAGAAGCTGTAAAGCTGGCTATGAATATGAAGGTGGTTCCCGGTGAGGGAATGTGGGATATGTTCAAATCTATGAATCTGGAAAAAGTAGGGGAGATGGCGGGTTCCATGCTTCCAGAGGGATTTGTGGAAAGCCTGAACGCCAAACTGATCAAAATAGATAAGGTCTGAGAATATAAGATTTGATTGAAACCGGAACAGGGATATAATACAGCAGCGGGTCAGGTAAGCATGCCTTTGCATGCAGATCTGATCCGCTGCTGTTTCGGGTTTATTTCAGCGAAGCAATGAGCCGGGCATTAAGCCTGTTCATTCTTTGAAGGTATCACAAAGATAAATACCAGGGAGCTGATGAGCAGCATATAGGGATAGAGCAGGTTTGGGATGATATCAAAAGCGGATACCTCGAAACCCAGCTCCGTTGCCGCCGAGATTGCTACCAGCATCTGCGCACCATAGGGGATCACGCCCTGGAATACGCAGGAAAAGGTATCCAGGATTGATGCGGTCTTCCGAGGGGAGATTTTATACTCCTCTGCCATTTCCTTTGCGATCGGATTGGCCATGACGATGGCGACCGTATTGTTTGCAGTGGCGATATCCATGGCGCCTACCAGGAGCCCGATTCCAAGCTGTCCTCCTTTTCTGCCTTTGAAGATCTGCTTGATAAATGCCAGCAGCGCCTCGAACCCGCCGTACTCGTGGATCAGCGCGCAGATGGCAGACACCAGGATCGCTACCATAGTGGTTTCAAACATGCCGGATGCGCCGGAGCCCATATTGCCAAGCAGATCTGTCGCTTGTGTCGCTCCGGTCACCAGCATGATAAAGGAACCGGAGGCAATGCCGATGAGCAGGACAACGAATACATTGATCCCAAGGATCCCGCCGAACAGGACGAGTACATAGGGGATGATCTGGATCAGGTTGTATTCCTTTACGATGGCGTTTCCCACTTCCGCATTCAGTGTCTTCAGGAAAAAGATGACCAGGGTTACAAGCGCCGCCGGCAGCGCGATCCCAAAGTTCTGCCGGAACTTGTCCTTCATCTGGCAGCCCTGTCCGTTACACGCCGCAATAGTGGTATCGGAGATA
>Ga0137307_100512_pt1 | contig 49541 bp, 55 predicted proteins | sample NAcewD2O_March_2_FD_97180 | JGI IMG/M metagenome (GOLD analysis project Ga0137307, IMG submission 97180) | Mouse cecal microbial communities from Vienna, Austria - N-Acetylglucosamine amended D2O_March | ecosystem: Host-associated > Mammals > Digestive system > Large intestine > Cecum | place... | reverse complement strand
TCTGACATACACAACCATGATAGACGGTAAGGCGGTAGAGCAAACGAGGCTTTTTGACACCACAAAGGCAAAAAAGATATGTGATGTTAAAAACAGTTTCAATAACAAGGTGCAGGAAATATACATAACCGATAAAGGTATAGTATTTCTGTATACCACAACCGGAAAAGGGAAATTAGAGGTTGCAGATCAAAAGAGCGTTAAGGCGTGGATTGGAGAAAATAAGCCGGACAAATATATTAAATTTTTCGGAGAAGTGGAGGAAGGTTAAGGATGGCGGTATCAAAAGAAGTAAAGGAAACCATAGTAACAACCATTGATGAAGTGTTTCGGAAAATGAACAGCATATCATGGTTGGAGCGGCAGAAGGCAATGAAGGACGAGGCTTTTAAAAACACCGAAAAGATCCTTTATTGTTTCAGCATCTTAAAAGAACACGTTGCAGACGAGGAGGCATATTTAGGCATGATCGGCAAGAAGAAAAGCGGCAGCGTGGTTAGATACTCTAAAAACAAGGTGGAAAAGCCGGACGAGGATCAATTACTGGAGGATCGTATTGCATCATACCGGCGCAGTAAAAACGATGTGGAGCGTATAGAAAAGGCATTGAAAAAGATTGAGGGCAAAAAGGGTTATGAGGTTATACAGATGCGCTATTTGCAGCGCAAGAAGATAACCGAGAACGGAAAGCAGACGGAGGAAGTTTACACGTTCGAGGAAATAGCGGATATTTTGAGCGGGCAGCAGGGTTATAATGATAATCTAAATGAAAAGACAGTACGAAATTATAAAAACGCGCTTGTACGTGATATGGCAATTTTTTTATTCGGATCCGATGCGGTATAGCATGGGCGGCGAAAAGCGCGTATTTGCGGCGCATACAAGGCGCAGGCGGGCAGAAAAGGGGATTGACAACACGCCCGATTTGCCGCCCTTCACAAGTCCGTTTAACTATGTTATAATCTTTACAATTTCAAAACTATGCAGATTAAAGCGCGGCGGTTTCCGTTTGGGATCATGCCGCGCTATTTCTATATTCGGAGGCGGGCGCATGGGGTTAATGAAGTATTGCAATAGAACCGGCTGCAATCGTTTAGTACCGCAGGGCGTTAAGTATTGCGCGGCGCATACGGTAGGAAAGACAGCAGAGAACCGGCAGAGGCATAAAGAATATGATGCACATTGCCGCAACCAAACAGCGAAAGACTTTTACAATAGCGCGGAATGGAAAGCAGCAAGGGCGCGGGCGTTGGCGAGAGATACCAACATAGATATTTATTTGTATATCATGGAGGGCAGGATTGTACCGGCTGACACAGTGCATCATATTGTGGAGTTAATGGAGGACTATTCCAAGCGGTGCGATATGGATAACCTTATCAGCATATCAGAGGCAACGCACAGCATGATAAGCAAGGCATACAAGGACGCTGCAAAGAAGGCAGCGATGCAGCAGACACTAAGGGAGTGCATAAGAGAGTACAAACGGAGGCTTGCGGGGTAGGGGGTGCAAAAAAGTTTTGAACCGTTCCTGCCAAGACCGCAGCCCCCCTAAATTTACGCAAAAACTCCCTAAATGAACATTTTTCGGAAAGGGGGTTGCGGGGCATGGCAAGACCGAGGCAGCCGATCGACTTGATCGCCGCAAAAGGGCGAAAACACTTGACGATCGAGGAATACACAGAGCGCAAGCAATCAGAGGTTACGGCACCGGCAGACAATGTAAAACCGCCCGCATTTTTATTGAAAAAAGAGCGGGAAAAATTCGAGGAACTGGCAAAACAGTTAATCGAATTAAAGATCATGTCAAATTTGGATTGCGATGTACTGGCAAGGTACATAAGGGCAGAAACGGAGTATATCAAGGTTACAAAGCAGTTGCAGAAAATAAAGTTTTTGCCGGACAAGAAAAGCATGGTTACGGAAGATGCACAGCTTGCGGAACAATACGCGCAGTACAATTATCTTTCCAAAATTCAAAATAGGCTTATGAAAGCCTGCAATGAGAACGCAAGGGAATTAGGCTTGACAATTTCAAGCCGGTGCAAATTAGTGATACCGAAGGAAAAAGACGATAAACCCGAAAACAAGTTTATGAAACACACGAAACGCGCATAGGCGTATGGCAAGGGTATTAAAGACAACGGATCGCGTATCACAGTTTGCAGAAAAAAACCTAAAGAACAAAAAAGAGTTTGGAGAAGATGCGCGGCTTGCGTTCAAAAGGCATCTAAACGATCTGAAAAGATCGGAAAAGGACGATCCGGCATTTCCGTATATTTTTGTACCGGAAAAGGCAGAGGACATAATAGAACTTGCGAACAAATTAACGATTGCAGAGGGCGAGGGGGATCAAGAATTTACCTGCGCCGGTTTCCAAGAGTTTATTTTAGGTTCGCTTTTTGGTTGGGTGCATAAGGAAACCGGAAAACGCCGGTTTACTGACAGTTATGTGCAGGTGGCGCGGCAGCAGGGAAAAAGCGTTTTAAATGCAATTTTGGGTATCAAGTGCAGCAATTTTGACAATTACAATTACGGTCAAATTTACTGTACGGCGACAAAATCAGATCAAGCGCGGATTGTCTTAAATGAAATAACAAAATTCATAAATGCCGATGCAGACCTGCAGGAATTGTTTGATATAAAGGACTACAAAAGCGAGATAACCGGAAAAATTACAAATACGGTCATTCGGGCATTGGGGAGAGATACAAAGTCAATAGACGGTTTCAGACCGTATTTAGGCATTGTAGACGAATACCACGCGCACAAGGATAACCAAATGTATAAGCTGCTGAAAGGCGGCACAAGGAAGTTAAAACAATCGCTTATTTCGGTTATCACAACGGCGGGTTTCAATCTGAACGCGCCCTGCTATGAGTTATTCAAGTATTGCCGCCGAGTGTTGAGGGGAATTGACACAAACGAGCGGCAATTTGTTTATATAGCCCAAATGGACGAAAAAGACAACATTTGGGATCCGAAAAACTGGATCAAGTGTTGCCCGCTGACCGGACACGATCCGGAATTGGTTTCGCAGATGCAGGAAGATGCAAAGAAAGCTAAATCAATGGGCGGCGAGGAATTACGCGATTTTATGACAAAATCGCTAAACATTTGGGTAACGAACGCCGAAACCGCGTTTATTGATTTGGCAGAATGGGAAAAATGCGGCTGCAAAAAGACGCTTGAAGATTTCCGGGGCAAAAAGGCAATATGCGGTTTGGATCTGTCAAGCGGCGGCGATCTTACATCGCTTGTTTTGGAATTTCCCTATGAGGACGAAAAGACCGGCGACAAGAAATATTATATCTATTCCCATTCATTCATACCAAAGCGGCGTATGCAGGAACACATGGATCAAGAGGACAACGCGCCGTATGTGATTTGGGAGCAGGAGGGGCTACTCACAGTGACAACGGCGGCAGCGGGCATAAAGACCGATTACAAAACGATTTTAGCGCACCTGCACACGTTGGTTGACACATACGAGATAGATTTAACGGCGATTGCATACGATCCGCACAATGCGAGCGCGTTTTTACTGGATCTTGAAGATTTCGGTTGTGATTTGGTGGAGATTAAGCAGAGCGCAAGGAGCCTAAACGATGCAACCATAGATTTCCAATTAGAGGTAAAGGCGCACAATATAGAGTATGACGAGCGCAACAAGCTATTAACAAGATCCATGAATGACGCTATTTTATCAGAGCCAAACAGTTTTGGCGAAATAAAGATAGATAAAATGTTACAGAAAAACCGGATAGATCCATGCGATGCAACCGTTTGCGCCCACAAGGTAGCAATGGGCGTAGAGGTTGAGGAAATAACAACAGATCAAAGCGTAGAGGCGTATTTAAAAATGTTTGAGAAGGAGGCAGGTGCAAGTGGCGAATGAGGATATTTGACAAAATCATAAAATTTTTTAATAAAACAATAAGACCGGCAGCAGGCGCAGATGATGAGCGGTTATTAGAATGGTTGGGAATATCGGGAACGCCGAAAAAAGTTTTAGGAGAAGTAACCTATTTTACCTGCCTTAAAATGTTATCCGAAACATTGGGGAAGATGCCGATCAAATTCTATCAGCAGACGGAGCGGGGGATCGAGGAGGCGGGCGCAAATACGGCGTATAATCTGTTAAGGACGCGCCCAAACCCGCAAATGACACCAACGACATTTTGGGGAACGGTGGAAAACAACCGGAACCATTACGGAAACGCTTATGTATGGATCCAAAGGGAATTTAAACGGAAAAAATACGGCGGCGACATAGAAATAAAAAATTTATGGATCATGCCGTCAAGCGATGTAACCGTAATAGTCGATGATAAGGGCGTATTTGGTGCGGCGGGCGATGTTTACTATTGGTATACGGATAAATACAGCGGCGAAAGCTATTGTTTTCCGTCAAGTGATGTGATGCACTTTAAAACATCAATGTCATTTGACGGACTGACCGGCGCACCGGTGCGGGATATTCTGAAATTGACAATAGAGGGCGGTTTAGAAAGCCAAAACTTTATGAACAACCTTTATAAAGGCGGCTTGACGGCGCGGGCGGCGTTGCAGTATACCGGCGATTTATCCCCGAAACTGGAAAAACAGTTGATCGCAAGACTGGAGGAGTACGCCAACGGCGCGAACAATGCCGGTAAATTCATACCGATACCGATCGGAATGAAGTTAGAGCCACTCAATATCAAGCTGACAGACAGCCAATTTTTCGAGTTGAAAAAGTATAGCGCGTTGCAGATTGCGGGTGCGTTCGGTATCAAGCCGAACCAAATAAACGATTACGAAAAAAGCAGCTATGCCAACAGCGAAATGCAGAACATTTCTTTTTATATTGACACTGAATTATATGTTTTAAAGCAGTATGAGGAGGAAATAAACTATAAGTTGTTGGAGCCGAGCGAAACGGCAGCAGGGAAACACTTTAAATTTAATGAAAATGTGATCCTGCGTACCGATGCAAAGAGCCAAGCAACAATTTTAACCGGATATGTGCAGAATGGCATATACACGCCAAACGAGGCGCGATCATTTATGAATAAGCCGCGCATGGAAGGCGGCGATAATCTGATATGCAACGGAAATTATATCAAGGTTGCGGACATTGGAAAAGACCAAGAGGAAGGGGGCGGCGAAAGTGGCGAAAATTTTAAAATTACAAAAGAAAGACAAAAACAACCGATATAGGGAAGTTGGCAGCATTGAGATCCGCAACGAAACGGAAACGGCGGCGGATCTTTGCTTTTTCGGGGATATAAACAGCGAGAGTTTGGGGGAATGGCAAAAGTATTATCCCGAAGATAAAGCCCCGAAAGACGTGCAGGACTTTTTGGATCAGCTTGACGGCGTTTCAAAAATCAATGTGCATATCAACAGCGGCGGCGGATCGGTATTCGGCGGCATCGCCATTTACAATATCTTAAAGCGGCACAATGCGGAAATAACCGTTTATGTTGAGGGGTTGGCGGCGAGCATTGCAAGCGTTATAGCAATGGCGGGAGATCGGATCATTATACCGGCAAACGCGCAGATGATGATCCACAAGCCAAGCAGTATCACATGGGGCAACGCGGACGATATGAGGAAGGAGGCAGATGTTTTAGACGGTTGCCAAAAGGTTATTTTAAACACCTATATGCAGCATACCAAAGAGGGCGTGACACCGGAACAAATAAATGCGCTGATTGATGCGGAAACATGGAAGAACGGCGAGGAATGGCAGGAATTTTTCGATATTGAGGTATCGGAAAAGAGCAATGCGGAAGCCTCTGCAAGTGATTATTTTGAACGGTATAACAACCTGCCGGAAAAGCTGAAAGAACCGCAGGAGCCGCCTGCGGCTGATATTGACAGTATAGCCGATGCACTGGCAAAGAGGCTTGAAAAAACAATCAAAGATAGCTGCATACCGATACCGGCAGCAGACGAGGACAAAGAAAAGCAGATAGCGGCAATTTTGGAGGATTTAGATTTTATCTAAGTCCTTTTTTAATGCAAAAATAAAGGAGGCATACACAATGAATGAAGAATTAAAGAAGATGCTTGACAGCATCAAGGCAAAAAAGCAGGAAGTGCGGGATCTCTGCAAGGCGGGCAAGATCGAGGACGCGGCAAAGGCAAAGGACGAGTTGAAAGACCTGCAGGCACAGTTTGATTTGCTCTATGATTTGGAGCAGGATAAACTGGACGATATGCAGCAGCAGGCAGCAGCCGGAACCGCAAAAAAGATTGTGGATCAGACCAAGAAGATCGCGGGCGCGTTCGTGAACGCAATCAAGGCAGCAGTAGGCAAGGGCGAGTTATCGGCAGACGATAAAGAGATCCTTAATTCCATGAATGAGGGAACGGACGAGGACGGCGGCTTGACGGTGCCGAAGGACATTAGAACAGCGGTTAAAGAGTTGAGGCGGTCGGAGGACGCACTGGAAAACCTTGTGAACGTGGAGCGCGTAACCACATTAAGCGGCAGCAGGGTTATTGAGCGGTACGCCGATCAGACACCTTTTGACAATGTGGACGAGGCGGCAGAGTTTCCGGAGGTTTCCACGCCGCAGTTTGAAAAGATTGATTACAAGGTAAAGAAAAAGGGCGGCATCTTAAAAGTTACGCAGGAACTTTTAAGCGATACCGCCGAAAACATCATCGGTTATCTGAAAAGGTGGATCGCAAAGAAGGCAAAGGCTACAAGAAACTTTATGATTATTGCGAAAGTCCGCGAGATTACCAAAGATGCGGAGGTGCCGGTCGAGAGTTTGGACGATCTGAAAAAGATTTTTAATATTCTTTTGGATCCGGCAATCGCTTTAGGCGCGTGTGTGGTTACTAATCAGGACGGCTATAACTGGCTTGACACCTTAAAGGACAAGGACGGAAAGTATATCATGCAGCCGGATCCGACAAAGCCCATGAGTATGCTGCTATTCGGCAAATATCCGGTAAAAAAGGTAGGAAATAAAACCATGCCGAGTAAAGCAGTTTCGGGCGGCTACAAGGTGCCGATCGTATGCGGCGATCTGAAAGAGGCGATCACGATTTTTGACCGCGAAACGCTGACAATCGACATATCAAGCGTTGCAGGCGAGTTATGGAAAAAAGATCAGACCGGCATCAAGGTAAGGGAGCGTTTAGACATTCAGAGCGTGGACGAGGAGGCGATCATCATGGCAGAGCATTTGATCGAAACATCGGACGGCGGCAGTAAAGAGCAGGAAACGGACACAAAAAAAGTCTATACGCAGGCAGAGATCGAGGCAATGACAAAAGCTAATATTTTAGCTTTAGGAACCCAATTAGGGTACACCATGACAACGACAGAGGCAAGCACGAAAGAACAGATTGTAGCCGATTTTATGGCACAGCAGACGGCGGCGCAGGGCGAGTAAGCAGCGACACAAGGAAAGAAACAAAGATAACGGCGGCGGGGTTCCCGCCGCCAATGAAGGCGGGTGTGCAAAATGGCAATAATAACGCTGAAAGAGGTAAAAGAGTACGCAAGGATCGACATTGACGAGGACGATCAGTTATTGGAAACGCTGATCGTTTCGGCAGAGGAATATTTGAGAAATGCAACCGGCAAAGAATACCCCGAAACAGACGAAAACGGCAACAAGGTAAACTATGCGCTTGAAAAGATCTATCTGCAATTACTTATAGCCTATTGGTATGAAAAGAGGACACCTGCGGGGGGAGCAGGGGAAGATTTTAGCTTTATGACAAAATCGTTGATGCTGCAATTACAAAATAAGTAGGTGTATTATGGATATAGGACGAACAAACAAACGGATCACATTCTGCAGGTATGAAGAAAAAGAAAACGCATTATCACAGACAGAGCAGGCACTGGCAGAAGTAAAGACGGTATGGGCGAGCGTGGAGCCGACAAGGGGCAGAGAGTACCAAGAGGCGCAGCGGGTAAGACCGGAATTAACATATAAGGTAACAACACGATACCATAAAGAAGTTACACCGGATATGTTTATTAAATTCAAAGGACGCTATTTCAATATTGTTTCCATTATCAACGTGAAAGAAAAAAATGAGATGTTAGAAATTATTTGTACCGAAAATTTGCAAAAAATAACTTTAAATGCGAATAAAAGGGAGGTATAATATAGAAAAAGTTTTAGGAGGCGCATGGCATGAGCGAAAAAGAAAAATCGAACAAATTTCGGGGTGGGGATAAACCCTTCGGGAAAATTTGGAAAAAGTGGTGGTTTTGGGCGTTAGTCGTGGCTGTTTTGATCGGCGGTGTAATAGAATTTACTGAACCGGAAACAGAAGAACCGGCAACGGCGATAGTGGAGCCAACAACAGAACCAACAGTGACAAAGGAACCGGAAACAGAGAAAAACGAGCAGACAGAAGAACCAACAACGACAGCAGAGCCGACAACAGAACCACAAGAACACATTTACGACAATGCAATTATTAAAGATGTGATGAACGGTTTTCGGTCAGAAAAGATAGGCGAATATTCAATTATAGAAATTAAGTCAGATCAAGTAACGGAAGAAATTCTTGTTGATTGGTATTTTAATTATGTTGAAAAGAACGGCTTTAATTGGTGTATGATACTTTATACTGATAAAGAAAATGAAGGTGTATATGCAATCACAGGAATTATCAATAAAGATGTGAAGTTTAATATAGATGAATACGGAGATTACAGTTTAGGGGATAGCACAAACGGAATAACATATATACCCGATAGCGAGAATACATTAAAAGAAATGCAGTAAATAAAAGGCATTGTTGCGGAATGACAGCGCAGCAATGCCTTTTCTGTTAAAAAGCAGGTGAAAGAATGGCAACATTTGAATTTAAAATGGAAGGCATAGAGGAATTAGAGAACGATCTAAGGGAGGCTATTGAAGATTGTCCGAAAGAATTAAAAAAAGGACTTAATGACATAGCAAACGATTTCAGAAAATCAGCAAGAAAAAGAACACCGGATTATAAAAACCATAAAGGCAACCCAAAGTTAAAATTGAAACGCAGGTATAATAAATATGCGTTCGTGCAAGATGATAAAACGGGAGTGCTTATTTACAACGATGCGCCGCATTTTCATTTAGTCGAAAGAGGACATCAACTTGTACGAGGCGGGAAATTAGGGGAAGGAGGAAAAGTTGTTGGTTTTGTACCGGGAAAGCACATGATGGAAAAGACAAAAAATGAATATGAGGAAATTGTACCGGAAAAACTTGAAAAAATATTAGATGATATTTTAAAGGAGCGTGATTTAGATTAAACTTGTAGAGATTAAAAAGGCAATCAATGGATTGTTAAAAGGGAGATACCCGCCGCCACAATACAAAATATATGGGAAAGAGATTAGGGAGGGATATGATGCACCTTGCTTTTTCACAGAGATTTTAGACAGAGGCAGCAGGGCAGAAACAAGGAATTTCGCTAAAGGCGGCTTTACGGTTAAAATAACGTATTTCCAAACAGAGAAAAACGAATTAGATCAGCTTGAAAAGGTGGACGAAATAAAAGACCTTTTCGGGCTGTTTTTTTGTGTCGAGGATCGCAAGCTGACAATAGGCGAGTTTTCACATGATTACATCGGGGAGTATCAGGACATTTTGCAGATTAGTATCGAAATTGACTACAAGGAAAACACGCAAAAGGAAGATGCGGCACCGGTAGCAAGGGAGATAGGCGTAGAAGTTACGCAAGGTTAAAAAGGAGGCTGAAAGAATGGGCGCACCAAGTATTGACATTAGTTTTATTGAAAAAGGCATATCGGCAATTAAGAGAGGCGAGCGGGGGATCGTCATGTTGTGGGTAAAAGACACGTTACCCGCGCCTGCGGTCAATCCGGCAACGGTGGTAACTGAAAGCGATATACCTGCGGGCTTGTCTGATACGACAGTGGAGCAGGTAAAACTGGCAATGACCGGTTATATAAACGCACCTAAGAAAGTGCTTGTGTATGGCATGGGGATCGCGGAAGATGCCGAAACGGAGGCAGTTGAAACCGGATATAGAAAGGCAATGACGGCAGCGGAAACGATCCGTTTTGACTATTTGGCAATCCCGACAGTGGAAACGGACGGAAAAGGGGAGGACATTGCATCATGGGTTAAAACCATGAGAGAAACCAAGAAAAAGAAGATTAAGGCAGTTTTGCCGAACGTGGCGGCAGACAATGAAGGGATCATCAATTTCACAACCGAAAAAAGTATCAAGACGGAAACCGCAACCGGCAAGGACGGCGCAAAAACAGCCGTAGATATTGTTTATATGACTGAACAATATTGCGCGAGAATTGCCGGACTGATCGCGGGTACGCCTATGACGATTGCCTGCACCTATGCGCCGTTGCCGGAATTGTCGGACTGTACGAGATTGACGGACAATGACACGCCGATAGACAAGGGCGAGTTTATTATCTTCTATGACGGCGAGAAGGTAAAGGTAGTAAGAGGCGTTAATAGCTTTATTACAACGATTGACGGAAAGGGCGACAGCTTTAAAAAGATCAAGATCGTTGAGGCTATGGACATGATAAATGATGATATTGTCAAGACGGCGCAGGATAGTTATTTAGGCAAGTATGCAAATACCTATTCCAACAAATGCCTGCTGATAACGGCAATCAGTAGTTACTTTGCACAGTTAAAGCGCGATGATATTGTAAGCAGCTATTCGGTTGGACTGGACGCAGAGGCGATCCGGATCTATCTGAAAGGGCGCGGGCTGCAGGCAACGCTTGACGATGGAACAATAAAAGATGTTGACGAGTGCAGCGATGAAGAAATCATAACCGCAGACACCGGCGCAAGTGTGTTTCTGACCGGCAATGTAAAGATTTTAGATGCAATCGAAGATATTAAAATGCCGATTTACATTTAAGAAAGAGAGGTAAAAGAGTATGCCGAAAGAATTTAAACCGGAACAGGTCATAAATGGAACATGGGGCGAGGCGTGGCTTGACGGCGAATATTTGGCGCAGGTAACGGCGTTAAAAGCAGAGGTTACGCCGAAGAAAACCGCGATCGCAATGGTACAGAGGTTGAATGAGGGGCAGAAAATGACCGGCTTAGAATTAAAGGGAGAGATCAAGCTGCATAAGATCAACAGTACCATTATGCGGAAAATGAGTGAGTATTTTAAGCGGGGTAAGATGATGACCTGCACGATCGTTTCCAATGTAAAGGATCCGGACGCTTTAGGCGCGGAGCGCGTGGCATTATACAACTGCCTTTTCGACAAACTGATCCTTGCGGATTGGGAGGCGGGGAAAATGGGAGAGGAAAGTTATAGTTTCACATTTGAGAATTGGGAGATATTGCAGGCAATCTAAGCAAGGAAACCATGAGGCAAAGGGCGCGGGGTGCGCCCTTATTTTTATGTAAAGGAGAATAGAAAAAATGAATTTGGTTGAAAAGCTGTTAGCAGTAGACAAAAAGGAATTTGACAAGATCGAGCGCAAGGAGATACCGAGCAGGCAGTTATCTAAACTTTTGGGAACCGATGCAAAAGTAACAATACAAGCGGTTGACGGCGATCTTTTTGGCGGCTTGTCTGCAAGCGGGTTAGATGAAAGCGGGGAGGTTGATTATGGCAGGGCATTTTCCACTAATGCCAAAATTGCCGCCGCAGGTATCGTGGATCCGGATCTGAAAGACGAGGCTTTATTAAAGCATTTAGGCGTTGCGACACCGGCAGACGCGGCAAAGAAGATTTTCAAGGGCGAGATCAATAAAATCTCAACGGAGATCGCAAAGTTGAGCGGTTTCAACGATGAAGAAACAACGGATAAAGAAGTAAAAAACTAATTGAAAGCGATAGGGAGGTAAACATGGATTATCTTCACTATCGCTTTAAAAATTGGAAACCGTTTGAATACATGAGCCTGCCGGAAGGACAAAAGCGCGTAGCGCGGGCGTATATGCGGCAGGAAATGAGGGATAAAGCGGAAGAAAACAAGGAAATACAAAAAGCGATCGGAGGTGGTTAATGTGGGCAGGGTTATCAGTACGGCAATACAATTTATTGACGGTTTCACAAGACCTTCAAGGGAAGTCATACAGAGTATGCGCCAAATGGGGAATGAGGCGATAAAAGCCGGAAAGCAGATCCAAAACGCCGGTAAAACGATAGCAAACGCCGGTGCCACATTGACAAAGGCAGTAACCCTCCCGATCGTGGGAGTAGCAACCGCAGCTATAAAAATGAGCAATGATTTTGAAAATGCTATGGCAAAAGTAGGAACTATTGCAGATACAACCAACACGCCTATGACGGCATTGAAAGAGCAGGTTATTGATCTTTCAAATGCCGTAGGCGTAGGGGTTACAGACATAGCGGAGGCGCAGTATCAAGCAATATCGGCGGGAGTTGATACGGCGGCGAGTGTTGATTTTGTAAGCACAGCAGTAAAAGCCGCAAAAGGCGGCTTTACAGATACCACAACAGCGGTAGACGGATTGACAACGGTATTAAATGCCTATGGTTTTGAGGCAAGCAAGGCGGCAGAGATTAGCGATCAGATGCTACTTGCACAAAATTTTGGTAAAACATCTTTCGGAGATATGGCGAGCAGCATGGGAAAAGTAATCCCGATTGCGTCAAGCCTTAATGTATCAACAGAAGAATTATTTGGCAGTATTGCGGTACTTACAAAAAACGGTATTGCAACAAGCGAGGCAGTAACCGGATTAAAGGCGGCGTATAGCAATATTCTAAAACCTTCAGCAGATGCAAGCAAAACAGCGCAGCAACTAGGATTAGATTTTTCATCAGCACATCTGCAAAGCGTAGGTTGGGCTAAATTCCTAGATGAAATAAAAGAAAAGACTGGCGGGAACGCCGAAACAATGGCAAAGCTGTTTGGATCAACAGAGGCGTTAAACAGTGTTACGGTACTTGCGGGAAAAGGATCAGCAGACTTTGCTAAAGTATTGGGGCAAATGGGCGATGCGGCAGGAATGACACAAACAGCATACGAAAAAATGTTGACACCAACGGAACGAATGAACATATCGTTCAATAAAATAAAAAATTCACTAATACAGTTTGGCGCGGCATTAACACCGGCATTTGATAAGGTTGCAGGAATTATTGGTAAAGTTGGTGACAAACTGAATAATTTGAGCGAAGGGCAGGTCAATGCTATTGTAAAATTTGCGGCGATTGCGGCGGCGATCGGTCCGGTGGTAATGGTTTTTGGAAAAGTTGTTACAGCGGTAGGAACCGCGCAGCGGATATTTGGAACGATCACAAAGACAATAGCGAATTTTGGCGGCATCATGGGCGTTATTACAAGTCCTGCGGGAATAGTGATCGGCGTACTGGCTGCAATCGCATTAGCGGCGTTTCTGATAATAAAGAATTGGGATAAAGTCAAGGGCTTTTTGCAGGGCGTTGGCAGTTGGTTTAAAAATGCGTTTGAAAAGGCGGGCTTTTCGGTTGAGGGCTTTAAAAGAAAGTTTACATCAATCGGGAACACGATCGGCAGCATAGCGGGGAAGATAGGCGGATTTTGTAAGGCAGTAGCGGGGATATTCAAGAAAGAATTTGCGGGCGATATAAAGGCGGGTGCAACAGAGGCGGGCGGCATACTGGAAACGCTTGTAGGCGGCACAGTGGCAGCTTTTGACGGCATTGTAACAGCGGTTGACAAGGGGCTGCAGGTATTCGATGCGCTGTTAAGTTTCTTTACCGGTGCATTTGCCGGTAATTGGGATAATGCGGCGCAGGGCTTTAGAAACAGCCTAAAGAACATTTTCCCGCCCGATATAGCGGAAGGGCTGACAAAGGCTTTTGATACCGTATTGCCGGTAATAAAGGCGGCAGTATCGGGAGTAAAGGCAATGTTTGGCGGGCTTGTACAAGATGTTAAGAAGATATTCGGGGGTATTACAACGGTATTTAAGGGCATCGGCACAATGTTAAAGGGAATATTTAGCGGCGATGCAGAAACAGCCCTAAAAGGGTTTCAGACGGCAGCAGGCGGCATTGTAGACACCATAGGCAATATATTTAAGGCAAAGATAAACGCTATCAAAAATTTTGTTGTGGGCGCGTTCTCTACTTTCCTGCCGGAAAGCGTTGTTAAAAAAATTGCGGGCGTGTTCGATGCGGTGGCGGGCGCGTGGGATATTGCGATCGGTGCCGCGAAGGGTTACATCAGCGGTTTTGTGCAGGCAATAAAACCGCTGATCGAAAACATAAAGACAATTTTTAAAGGCGTGGCGCAGTTTGTAAAGGGCGTGTTTACCGGAGATTGGAAGGGCGCACTGAATGGACTGAAAACAATAGCAAGCGGCGCATTATCCGGTTTGGTAAACATTATAAAGGCACCGTTTAAGCTGATAGCGAACACGGTAAAAGGCGCGGTTAATTCCTTTAAAAATCTGAATATCGTAAAAAGTATTTTTACGGCTTTAGGAAATGCGATCAAGAACGTGCTAACCAAGTGCGGCGTTGACATGAAGAAATTCAGCGCAACGGTCAACAATATCAAAACGCGGGTAGGAAGTATCATAAATGGATTAAAAACAATATTTGGCACCGTGTTTAACGCGATCGGGAAAGTGGTTAAAGCACTGGCAACCGTAATAGCGAATATTTTTGGCAGAAAGGTAAGCAGCACTTGCAGCGCAGCAGGCGCAGTCATTACGGCGTTTAAAGCGGTGGCAGGCGCGGCATTTAACTTTATTGCCGGAGCCATTAAAAAAGCAATGAATATCATTGTACCGGTGGTAAAGGTTGCGTTTAGGGCAGTAGGGGGCGCAATTTCCGCAGCAGTAAACACTATTACGTCAATCATAAGCGGGGTACTCACTGTTTTTGATGGGCTGATAACCTTTATTTCGGGCGTATTTACCGGAAATTGGCGGCAGGCATGGGAAGGTGTAAAGAGCATTTTCAAGGGCATTTTTGACACGTTCGCGGCAATCTGCAAGGCACCGATCAACGCAGTTATAGGCATCATAAACGGCGCAATTTCAGCTTTAAATAAAATCAATGTCACAATACCGGATTGGGTGCCGGGGTTGGGCGGGAAGTCATTCGGGATCAATATACCAACAATACCGCAGCTTTACAAAGGTACGAATAACTGGAAGGGCGGCGTGGCAATGATCCATGACCGAGGCGGCGAGATCGTAGACCTTCCGCAAGGTTCGAGGGTATACCCGCACGATAAAAGCGTGGAAATGGCGCGGAGAGAGGGAGAACGGAGCGGATCCGGATCTATCTCAATTAACATTCAGAAATTAGCGGATAAAATAGAAGTACGCAGCGATGAAGATATAGACCGCATAGCGGAGGCATTGGCGTACAAGTTAAAGAAAATAGCACTTAACACCGGCACAACATAAAGGAGGCGGCAAAATTGGAAATTTGGTTAAAGCAGGGCAAGACGAACTTTAGATTTGCGGTTTTGCCGTCTGAATACGAATTGACGAGCGAAAGCAACAATACGCAGGTAGTTGTCAATTCGTTAGGCGAAATAAATTTGTTAGGGAAAAGGAAATTGAAAAATATTTCCTTTTCCTCCTTTTTTCCGAAACAGAAATACAGTTTTTGCGAATACACGACATTCCCGACACCAAAGGAAAGTGTAAAGCTGATCGAAAAAATGAAAAATAACGGCGTGTTGCGTCTTACAATGACCGGTGCGCCGGTTAATATGGATTGCACGATAGAAAATTTCACATGGGGCGAGAATGACGGAACCAAAGACATAAATTTTACGTTGGAGTTTAAAGAGTATCGGAAAGTAAAGGTAAAGACCACAAAGAAAAAAGAAAAGGTTACAAAAAAGGTAACGCCCGCAGCGACACAGCGGGCGGCAAAAGAAATACAAAGCACCACATACACCGTAGTAAAGGGCGACAACCTAAGTAAGATCGCAAAGAACCTAACCGGCAGCAGCGCGAACTGGCAGGCGATCTATAATCAAAATAAGGGGGTTATAGGCGGCAACCCAAACTTAATATACCCCGGTCAACAGTTGGTGATTAACGTATGAAAATAAAATGGATTAGGCACAAAAACGGCTATGTATATACAAGCGACATAACGCAGGCGGTTTCAAGTGTTTCATGGAGCGGATCCGTATCGCAGGCGGCGCGTACCGCAGAAATAGCGGTTATCAATGCGCCAAATGATAAGAATGTAAAAAATTTAAAGCTGAACATCGGCGCGGGGCAGGTAATAAAGCTATACGAGGGCGGCGATCTGATTTTTTTCGGAGAGGTACAGAGCGCAAGGAAAACGAGCGAAACCGGCACCGTAACATATACCTGCTATGATCTGTTAAATCATTTGCTGAAAAGCACCGGCGTTTATAACTTTTCCGACACAACGGCAGAACGGATCACAAAAAAGGTATGCGCCGATTTGGAGATTAAGACCGGCAGCATCGCGGCGACAAAGGCGACAATTAAAAAAATGATTATAGACGGCGATACATTCTATGACATTATTATGAAAGCCTACACGAAAGCGGCAAAGCAGACCGGAAAGAAATATATTTGCCGTATGGACGGATCCAAATTGTCGGTTGAGGTAAAAGGGAAGAAAGTTAAAAATTTCGTACTGGCAGAGGAATACAACATCACAAATGCCGAGTACGAGGAAACAATAGAAAACATGGTAAACGTGGTAAAGATTTACGATGAAAAAGGGGCGCAGGTTGGGGAAGTAAAGAAGGATAAATGGGTAGAGAAATACGGCATCTATCAGCAGATTTATAAAAAGGAAAAGGGGATAAACGAGCAGGCGGCGGCTAAAAGTATGCTGCAAGGCATAGAAAAGCGGGTAACGGTTGAGGGGATAAACGGCGATCTAAAGTGCATCGCGGGTAACGGCGTAGAGGTTTACGACAAAGCAACCGGATTAAATGGGCTGTTTTGGATTGACAGCGATACCCACACATGGGAGAACGGCACACACATAATGAGTTTGGAATTGAATTTTAAAAACATCATGGATAGCAAGGAATACGAGGAAAACGAGGAATAGAGAGGGGGCGCGGGAATGAACAACCCATACGAGGAAATTTTAGGAATAATGAGGAATGAGGGGAAAAAGGACAATACCGCGCCGATCCAAATAGGCGTAATGACCGGATCGGCAAGCTGCAGGATCGGCAAGCTGACATTATCGGGCGGCGATCTGCTGATAGCAGAACACCTAAAAACCGGCTATCATTGCGCGGTTTATGATGATACACCGTCAAAAAAAGATAAGAATACATTCGTTGCGCCACTAAAGAGCGGCGATAAAGTGGCGGTTTACCGGATCAGCGATGAATTGTATATTATTTTGGAAAGGTTGGTGTAGCGCATGAATTTGTTACCGGCATATATCGAGGACGAGGACGAAATAGAAGAACTGGAGGAAGAAATAAAGCCTCCGAGGGAATACGGCATAGACTTTAAAACCGGACAGCTAACCGGCGAAATAGTGGAAGGGAAAGAGGCTATAAAGGTTTGGATATGGCTTGTTCTGCAAACGCCGCGTTACCGGTACTATATCTATACATGGGATTACGGAAACGAATTTGAGGATCTCATAGGAAAAGGATATACAGAGGAATACATAGAGGCAGAGGCGCAGCGCATGACGGAGGATTGCCTGCTTGTAAATGAGAATATACAGAGCATAACAGAATTTAGCGTAAATATGGAGGGCGACACCTTAACCGTATCATTTACGGCAAACACCATATACGGCGAAATAGAATTTAAGGACGAGGCGATCGCAAGACCGGCAGCGTAAGGGGGCGATAAAATGTTATTTGATGATAAGACGCAAAACAATATTATGATTGACTTGAAAGAGGCGACAGATCCGGACACGAACACCGAGGAAGGAACGCTTATAGATCATTCCTTTAGGGGAGCCGCCGCCGAGTTTGAGCAGGCATATATTGAATTGGGATTGATAGACCAAAACGGATATGCGGAAACAGCAGACCGAGAGCATTTAATATTAAGGGCAAAGGAAAGGGGCATAGAACCGTTTCCGGCATCTAATGCAGTTTGGAAAGCTGAATTTAATATTGATGTGGAATTAAACGCCCGCTTTTCGGCGGGGGAATTAACCTATATATGCACTGAAAAGATAGAGCCGAGGAAATACCGGCTTATGTGCGAGCAGACCGGCACAAGGGGAAATATAAAGCAGGAAGAACTGGCACCGATTGAATATATAGACAGTTTCGACAATGGGGAATTAACGGAACTTTTGAAACCGGCGCGAGATGATGAAGAAACGGAGGCTTTTCGGGCGCGGTACATTTCCATTGTTTCGGCGGCGCAGGCGTTTGGCGGCAACCGCGCACAGTACAAAGCGATGATGCACGAAATAGAGGGAGTCGGAGCCTGCAAAATATACCGCGTGACACAGAACGAAAAGAAAATAAAGATATATTTTCTTGACAGCACCTATAGAACGCCAAACAATGCCCTTGTATCAGATGTGCAGGAAATCATAGATCCGGTTGGAAAGCAGGGCGAGGGCGAGGGGAAAGCGACAATATTTCATGTGGTGGATATTTACCCCTGCATATCGGAAACGGTAAAAATCGAGGCAGAAATAACGATAGATACCGGCTATGTATGGGAGGACTTGTTACCGAGCATACAAGAGCGGATAGACGGCTATTTTTTGGAGTTGGCGAAAGGTTGGGAGAATGAGGAACATATAACCGTAAGAATATTAAAGGTAAATGCGGCAATCGCAAGCATGGAGGGGATCGTAGATGTGCAGGACACAGCTTTAAACGGAAAAGAGGAAAACCTGCTTTTGGATCCGAACGCAATACCGGTTAGGGGCGTGATTTTATGCAGACCTTAATATTAAACCATTATCCTCCAGTGATAAAGCAGATCAAGGAAATGCAGCAGATCGCAAAGGCAGAGGATATAGAGTTTTCAAAGCTGAATGTATCAATCAATGAAGTTATACGAAATATGTTTGTGTTTACGGCAGACGAAACCGGCGTTATGAGGTTTGAAAAGCTGTTAGGGATAAAACCAAAGGCGGCGCAGAGTTTGGACGATCGGAAAATATACATTCTTTCCATGATGAACCGGCGCAAAATGAGCCTGTCCGAACTAATGGCGATGTTATCCAATTATTCGGAGGGCATCACGATATTAAACGACATTGCAAACATGGAAATGATCGTAGAGATAAACACCGATGCGGGCAGTTTGGATATGTTAAACAAAATCATTGACGAGATCCTGCCATTAAATATTTATTTCATGTTTGCGATGCAGCGGGAAACCGTCATAAAGTACAGAATAGAGGATCTGATCTTTATGGCGTTTGAACCGGCAGCAGCCGACACAGAATATTGCAATTTTGATAACAACATAACGGAGAGGAAGGAAACCGGCTACATTCAGAATGTGGGCGGCTTTTCTTTTGTGCATGAGGAAAACCCGATCAGCGGGCAGGCAGTTTGCGGCGTAGAATGTTGTTTAGGATTGCAGGCACCGTTTGAGTTGAAACAAGGGGAAATAACCATAGAAACGGCAGCAGAGAGCATAGAAACGCCGGTTATGCCTTGCAGCGATGATTTAACGGTTATCGGGGAATATGCGCCATTTGAAACGCGGGAAAGCGTTATAAGCATAGAAACAGCAGGAAACGGCACCACAACGCCGGTTATAGCTTGCGGCGACAATACCGCAGCCATTGGAACCGATCCGCCGTTTGAGATGCAGGAGAGCGCGGCAGCGTTGCAAATGAACACAGAGGCGGCAACAAATGATTTGATGATGTGCGGCACAGATTACGCGAGAGAGGAGGGCTAAAATGTTAAAAGAAAGGCTTTTGCAGTATGCGGAAAGCATAGTAAAAAGGGCGACATATACCATTAACGGAGAGGAAAAAGAAGGAACCATTGGCAAGGTTACGCGATCCGGCGATAGCATCACATTTTACATTTATATTGATGATGAAACCAACGGAACAATCACAAATGCCAAATTATACGATGTCAATAACGAACTTTTGGAAAGCAAGGATTATAACACCAAGAAGGACACACTGGCAACCGCAACTATTGGCATCAGAATAACCATAAAGAAAGAGTAAGGAGGGTAAAGCGGAATGTATGATCTGATTTTATGGAAAAACCGCCGAACTGAAAAGAGCAACACATACACAATCACGGCAAACATTGATCCCGAAACAAAACAGCCGGACGGCACCTACAAATTAACGCCGGTTTTCGGGGAAGTGATAGAGGCGGGAACAAGTTTCAATCAGCAGAACATGAACCACATGGAAAGCGGCATCAACGAGGCTATGATAATTGCCAACATGGGAATTATTCAGTTGAGGCAGCACCAAAGGGAATTAGAAAACACCTATTTTGAAACCGGAACCGCAAAAATAAGCAGTAATGAAAATTACCCATTCAACAAAGAAAGCGTAACGGTTGCAATGGGTAAAGCCCGCAACACGTTAGATTATATCGTGATTGCGTTTTGCGATGATTTGCAGCAGGGGCGGGCAATCCGGATCAAGGATAAGCAGTTAAACGGTTTTAAAATCGAGGTTGAGGACTGCCCGAAAACGCCGGTAACTATAAAATATTTCATTTTAGGAGGTATGATGTAATGGGAAAGATCGAGGTTATCGAAAAGAACACCGGAAAAAAGATCAGTTACGAAATGGACGGCAACACGCTATGGATCGGAGATGCGATCGCTATGAAGTTGCAGCGGTTACAGACCGATGATGTGGTAAAAAAAGACATTTGCGCGGACAAAGACGGAAATTTGGTTTTTGGTTTGGGCGAAAATTACGTTGCACAGGTTGAGATCCCGCCACGCGAATATGATTATATCGCAGGGGAGCCGGACGGCGACAGAAAGCCGACAACGGAAAAGGTACAGAAAAGTTTTGATGTTTCAAGATGCACACTGACATTATGGAGTATTGAGGAGGTATATATCAATGAGTAGTTACGAAGATTTGAGAGGCGCAGCAGCAAATGACGAGATTATTTTGGACGATATGGGGATCCCCTCCGTAATGGTAAAGATCCCGCTTGTGTATTTGGACGAATTAGGGATCGGATCCGCCCATGTGCCGCACCCTGCTTTTATTATCAATGATAAAGTGGTGCCGTATATTTATGTTTCCAAGTATATCAATGTAGTAAAGAATAACCGCGCCTATTCCCTGCCTAATCAGGATCCGGCAAACTGCATCACGTTTGATCGGGCGGTTGAGGTTTGCTATAACAAGGGCGCGGGCTGGCATCTTATGACAGCGGCAGAATGGGGCGTACTGCATAATCTCATTACGGCAGCAGGATTAGAGCCACGCGGCAATACATCGCAGGGAAAGTCACATATAAAGGCGTATGAGCGGGGGGTATTAAGTCCGCAGAACCCCGCAGGCGTATACCGGACACTGACCGGCACCGGAGGCAAGAACTGGGAGGCGTTGGGCGTAAATGATATTGTCGGAAACGTGCATAAATGGGTTGTGGCGCGTTTGGTAAATGGGGAAATTCAGATCGTGCCGAACAATAACGCAGCGATTCACAATACCGATTTAAGCGAGAATAGCGCAGCATGGCGGGCGATTATGCCGAACGGTACATTAGTTGCACCAGGGACGGCAGGCACACTGAAATTTGATTATACAGCAACGCCGCCCACAACCGGCAGCACCGGTAATTTTTGTTTGTCAACAACCGTATCAATGCAGCAGACAACGGAGGATCCATACGGCGCAAAGGATTTTGGAACATTGACAGCAAAAAGCGGTGTAACGGTTCCGGATCTGTTAAAAGCACTTGCATTTTTCCCGAACAGCGACAAGACCGGTAGGGGTTATTTTTACATGAGGAACAAAGGGGAACGGTTGCTTATTCGTGGCGGTAATTATGGTGATGGCGGCAACGCAGGAGAGGCTCGCGGCTCTTTCTACAACCCGCGTTCTATCTCCCTTGTGCTTGTGGGGCTGTTTTCCGCTTTTGTGGATCCTGCGCTCTATGCTTGATCCTTGTGGCGTATGCGGCAGCATACGCCTATTTTTTGAGAGGCTAAAAAGATGCAGAGAAATTTTAGGGCAACGGCAAAACCGCCCGATCCGAAAGTGGATTTGCTGATTTTCAAGAAAGCGCGGGAAATGATCGCATACGGTAATGACTGTCTGTATAACAAACAATTCCCGCGCAAGTATCGCGTTGGAAACGCGATCGGAGCGCAGATCGAAAGGGCGATGTACGACATTTTGGACGGACTGACAGAGGCGGCAACAAAGGAACATAAGAAAACAGCATTGACGCAGGTAGACCACAAAATACTATACTTGCGGCAGCTTTTAATTACGGCGGTGGATCCAAAAATGAATACCGCCGCCGTTCTGATACCGCTTGACAGTCAAAGAAAGTGGTGCGAAATGTTGGAGGAAATGGGTAAAATTTTAGGTAGTTGGCTTAAAAAGCTAAATTCATAAATCAACTATGGGGAATATGCCGTAACGGTTGCTTATTCGTGGCGGTAATTATGGTAATGGCGGCAACGCAGGAGAGGCTAACGGCAATTTCAACAACCCGCGTTCTATCTCCAATGTGAATGTGGGGCTGTTTTCCGCTTTTCTCATATAGTCAGATTACGCCGCAACACGCGGGCGGCGTAGCGTACAGAGAGAAGAAAAGGGGCATATTTCCCTGCCTGCAGGAGTGCGGGCAAAACAAAAATTTCCATGAATACGGTTAGTAGCGAAAGCAAAGGGCGTAACGCATGGAGTATTAAGGCAATAAAAGAATGAAAAAATTTAATGTAACCTATGAACAGATTACAAGCTATACAAATATCTATGCAGCTTATTTAGATGCGCGAAAAGGCAAGAGCGAACGAAACGAAATTATGCGCTTTTCCGTAGAACTTGACAGCAATTTAAACAGCTTATACAAGGAACTGGAGGAAGGGCGTTATAAGGTAGGAGGGTACAGAATTATTTATATTTATGTACCAAAGAAACGCCTTATTATGGCGTTGCAGTTTCGGGATCGTGTTCTGCAATGGGCTATTTATAGGGTACTCAACCCACTTTATGAGAAAACCTATATAAAGGACAGTTACGCTTGTATCAAGGACAGAGGCAGAGAAAAGGCGGCGGCAAGGCTGCAATATTGGTTACGGCAGGTAGATAGAAAGCCGGAACAATACTATTACTTGAAACTTGACATATCGAAATTCTTTTACCGAGTGGATCACGAAATACTGTTAGAGATTTTGAAACGCCGGATCAAGGATCCGAGGCTGATAAACTTATTCAGTATCATTATAAATTCGGAGAAAAGAGCCTTCGGGTTGCCGTTGGGCGTGGATCCTTGTGAGGTAGATCCGCGCGAAATGTTATTTGACAAGGGTATGCCGATCGGCAATCTGACAAGTCAGATGTTTGCAAATATCTACATGAACGAACTGGATCAGTATATCAAGCATGAATTACGCATAAAGCATTTGATCCGGTATGCAGATGATACGGTTATTTTGGTGGAGAGCAAAGAGAAGGCGCATTGGGCGTTAGGGAAAATAGAAACTTTCCTGCTTGAAAAATTGCGGCTAAATCTGAACAGCAAAACCGCCATAAGACCGGCAAGCTGCAATGTTGATTTTGTGGGGTATGTGATAAACAAAGACGAAATACGGCTAAGATCCGCGACAGTTAAAAGAATGAGATCCCGCATAAAGTACATTGTGAAAGCATACGAGCGCGGCGAAATGACTTTAAAGGAAGTCAACGCAACCATGCAAAGCTATTTCGGTTTGCTAAAGCATTGCACAAATGCGGGGCTGAAAGAAAACATCATAAACGGTTTTGTGCTGCATTGCACCGATGCGGCGCGGGCTAAAGCACTGGAAAGCCGATAGGCTTTATTTTTTTGCAAAGAAAAGGAGGCAGACAATGAAAGAATTTTTTGCAGCAACAAGGACACCGGACGCGGCAGGTTTGAGCGTATCGGCATTTTTTACGGCGGTAGCGGCGGCATTGGGAAAGATACCGGTTATTTTGATCCTATTCATGGCGGCGGTTGCGATTGACTATCTGACCGGCTGGATCAAGGCAAAGTATTTTTTGCGGGATTGGAACTCTAAAACCGGCTTGCAGGGCATCATCAAGAAAGTTATGTATTTCGTGATGATCGGAACCGCCTTTTTGATCGGGTGGGGCATTAAGGAAATGGGCGCGGGCACAGGGCTGAATTTGGAATTTGCCCTGCTGATCGGTTGGTATGTTACCGCTGTTATGCTTGTGAATGAGTTTACAAGCATTTTAGAAAATCTTTATGTAATCATGCCGGAGGAGGTGCCGGTTTGGTTGATAAAAACATTAAAGATTGCAGATGAAAAGATCGAGGGCAAGATCAATGATTTGGTTTGCAAAAATCAGAATTGCGACACTTGCGAATTAAAAGAACGCTGCAATCTGAAAAAAGAGGGAGGCGCAGCAGATGAAAATTAACGAACTGGCAGTAACGGCGGCGGGCATCATTTTTGACAACGAAGGCAACTATGGCAGCGTAAATAAAAATGACAATGGGGCGGTTTCGGTCGGCAGGCTGCAATGGCATGGCGGCAGAGCCGCCGCCCTGCTGAAAAAGATCATAAGCGCGGAGCCGGACGCAGAAAGCATTTTAGGCGGCGCGCTTTATGGGGAAATTACCGGAGGCGCAAATTGGGCGGCGCGTATCGTTACCGCAGCAGAGGCGGCAAAGCTGAAAGCGATTTTAACAACCAAAGCGGGGAAAGCAGCGCAGGACGAGCAGGCGATCGCAGACGTGGAAAGCTACATCAGAAAGGGGCAGAGTTACGGCTTGACCGATGCGGGCGCACTGATCTATTTCGCGGACGGCGTAAACCAGTACGGAACCGCCTCCGCATTATGGAAAACGATCGCGGCAGAGGCGTTAAAGGGCGCGGGCGATGTGCGGGCAATGTATGAGGCAACCATAAAACACACAAATAAATATCTGACACGCCGCAAAAAGGTATATGAAAAGGCTGCGGCGATGCAGGAAAAGGAGGACACCATGACGGAAAAACAGTTAAGGGAAAAGGCAGTAAATACCGCGAAAGCGTGGACGGGCTGCAAGGAGAGCAACGGAACGCATAAAAAGATCATTGACCTTTACAATTCTGTAAAGCCCCTGCCGCGCGGGTATGCGGTAAAGTATAATGATGCGTGGTGCGCGACATTCGTTAGCGCGGTAGGCATCGCGGCGGGGTTATCAAGGATTATCCTGCGTGAATGTGGGTGCGGCGCAATGATCGATCTCTACAAGGCGGCGGGGCGTTGGCAGGAAAACGATGCTTATGTACCGAGTGCGGGCGATGTGGTTTTTTATGACTGGCAGGACACCGGCAGGGGCGACAATACCGGCTATCCGGATCACGTTGGTTTGGTGTGCGGCGTTTCCGACAGCACTATTAAAGTGATCGAGGGAAATAAAAATGATGCGGTGGAATACCGCGATTTGCCGGTAAACGGCAGGTACATCAGGGGTTACGGATTGCCGGACTATAAGAGCATGGCAACGGAACCGGAGGAACCGGCAGCACCGGCGAAAAAGAGCATTGCAGAAGTGGCGCGGGAAGTAAAAGCCGGTAAATGGGGCAACGGAGCCGACAGAAAGCAGCGGTTAGAGGCGGAAGGCTATAATTATGCCGAAGTGCAGGCGGCGGTTAATGCCCTTATGAACGGATCCGGAGTGGCAACATACACCGTAAAGCGGGGCGATACGTTGAGCGAGATCGCAAGGAAACATAATACAACGGTTGCCGCCCTTGCAAAGCTGAATAACATTAAAAATGTGAATGTTATCAACGTAGGGCAGGTTTTAAAGTTGAGATAAGGAGGCGCACATGGCAGAAAACAAGGCAAGCAAGGCGGCAGGAGAGGCGCAGGAGCCGCCTAAAACGGAAAAGGCATATAAAGTTACCTGCGGCACATTTAAAGCACGAAATGAGGCGTTGCAGAGGGCAGCAGAGGCGAGAAGGGCGGGCGTTCATGTATCGCTGACAATCTGCAAAACGGAGTACAGCCTGCTTTATGCCGGGGGCATGACGAAAGCAGAGGCAGAGGCGGCAAAAAAGGCAATCGAGGCGAAAAAGGTAAAAGCCGAGGTTTCCGAGCAGTAAAGAAAATGTAATTGCAATGTTGGGGTATGGCGCGGGCTATACCCCTTTATTTTTGTGCGCGGAAATATTTTTAAAATATTACGCAATATGTATTGATATATTGCGCAATATGTAATATAATGGATATATCAAATGAAAGAGAGGAAAAACACCATGAAAGAATTGTTAGAGAGATTAAAAGAGGCAGAAAGAAAAGCAGATGCAGCCGATCGGGAATATGAAAATGATCCGGAAAATGAGGAAAAAGAAAAGGCTTTTGATTTGGCATATAGTGAGGAATACAAGGCATTTGAGGCGTTGGCAAGGGCAATAGTAAAGGCGACAGCGGGGAAAATTGACACACAGACAGCGGCGGCGATGATAAGGGGCAGGCGGCAGCAGTTGGAAACTATTTTAGAAATGATGTAGGAGGGCAGGAAAATGGCAGAGTATAGCACATTGGTACAAGCTGCAATTAAAGAGGCGCAGCAGACGGAGGCAGAGCAAAGGAAGAAAGCCACAGTTTCGGAAATATACGAAGGGCGGCTACTGGAAACGGAATACATAAAGCGCGGCGGCGCGATTTGGCAGCAAATAAGGGTTGACGGAAAAGTAACGAGCGAAAACAGAGTATATAAAGTAAATTCTGATAAACCATATACAAGGGGTTTCGGGCGGTATTGGTATTTGGACGATGAGGCAAAAGAGGCGATGCAGGCAGTTTTATAAAATCTGAAAATATTACGCAATATGTATTGACATATTGCGTAATATGCGTTATAATATTCATGTAAACAGTTAAGGGGCGGTACAAAGGAAAGGAAACAAGCCCCATGATAAAGTTAATAGAAGTTTTGGCAGAAGTAGCAATAGTAACGGTCATTGTCTTAGAGATAATCAAGGACATAAAAAATAGGGTTGACAGCGACCAAACCGACAACCCCAAAGACGATAAAGAGCAATAGCAACTAAGTAACTAAAGCCCCTTAACTGATTTACATTATATCATGGGAGCCGGAAAAGTCAAGAAAGGAGGGCTGAAATTGCGATCCAACAATGAGTTTAACCAAATTGCATACCAAAACGACTATATCAAAGAGAAGTATGACCGGATCAATTTAACGGTGCCAAAGGGCAGAAAGGAGGAAATAAAGAAAAGGGCAGCAGCAGCGGGAAAGAGCGTAAACGAATATATAAACAGCTTAATTGACGATGATATGAAATAAAAGGTTTGGCGCGTAAAGGGCGGCAGGTAGACTATTACCCGCCGCCCTTAGGCGTGTGCAGAAAGTGAGATAATATAATTATGAGTAAACAACTTACATATAATGACCGGTTACGGTTGGAGGTACTTATTAAGGCAAAACACAAGCCAAAAGAGATCGCGGAAATTCTGCATTTTCATATAAGCACGATTTATAGAGAATTAAACCGAGGACAGTTTGAGGCGTTAAATTCGGATCTTACAAAGGAAATGAGGTACAGCCCCGACATAGCGCAGCAGCATAAAGAGGAGGTTTTAGCTGCAAAGGGCGCGGATCTGAAAATAGGGAATGAGAAGGCATTTGCTGACCGGATAGAGGAAATTATAATAAATGAGGGGTACAGTCCTGCGGCGGCACTGGCAAAAGTAAAAGCTGAAGGATATGATTTTTCAATATGCGTAACCACTCTATATAGTTACATTGATAAGGGCGTTTTTCTGAATTTGACAATGAAACACCTGCCGGAAAAGAGAAAAGGAGAAAAGAAACATAAGCGGAAAACTACACAAAAGCGGGCTACAAAAGGGGAGAGCATCGAGAACAGACCGGACGAAATAGACACGCGGGAGGAATTTGGGCATTGGGAAATGGATTCCGTTGTTGGGGCGCGGGGCGTTTCCAAAAAGGCTTTATTGGTACTGACAGAGAGGAAAACGCGCAAAGAAATTATTTTTTTACTGAAAGATCATACATCGGCAGCAGTTGTAAAAGCATTAGACCGATTGGAAAGGAAGTTAGGAAAGAAATTTAGAGAAATCTTTAAAAGCATAACCGTAGACAATGGATCGGAATTTGCGGATTGGGAAGGCATGGAGCGGTCAAGGCGTAGCAAAAAGAAAAGGACAAAGATATATTACTGTCACCCATATAGCAGTTGGGAACGAGGCAGCAATGAGAACCAAAACAAATTAGTGCGCCGTCACATTCCAAAGGGCGTAAATTTTGATGATAAGACGCAGGGAGATATTGATAATATAGCAGAGTGGATCAATAACTACCCGCGCCGCCTGCATCAGTATATGACGGCAGAGGAACTATATAATAAGGAATTGGAAAAGATTGCAGCATAGAACAAATGTTTGTTGTGCGAGTGGCTTTTATTTCGTGCGCCTATTTTTAGGTATCACAGAACGCGATCCGGATCCGGATCTGCATCACACCAAAACCAAAACTTGCATTATGTAAAAAATGCACAATAAATAGCATTGTTTATTGTGCGTATTGCTGAAAGCGAAAAAATCAAAAAAACTTTCGCATTTAATGTTGACATTTTCAGAGCTTGATACATAGGGCTTTGGATATTGACGTTTATCAATAGTAATGTTATATTAGTAAGGTGTAGTCTGCAAGAGCAGTTTACACCTTCTGTTTTTATGCACAGTTCTGTTCATAAAAATAGAAAAGTATTAACATTCAAAAGTGAAAAGGAGAGAAAGTAGAAAATGGACGATGGAGCGGCTTCGGCCGGTAGTGTGATATTGTTTTTGGTGATGCTGTTTATTGAGGCAGTTCTTGTTGGATTTAACAAGGCGATCGTCCTTATGAATGAAAAGGAAATCAGCCGCAGGGCAGAGGAGGACAAGGACAAAAAGTCCGTTCTTCTGAACCGGATTATTGAGCGCGCCACCATCTATGTCAATTCGATTCAGATGATTACAACGCTGATTGAGCTGGTAATGGGGTATTTTTTCCTGCCAAGATGGGCAGCAGCACTCCGAAAGGGCCTTGAACAGATGACAGTGCTGCAGGAGGTCAGTGAGACGCTCTTGGGCTGGCTGTCACTGATTCTTGCGTCTGTCCTGCTCATGTATGTGCTTCTTACGTTTGGCATTCTCCTGCCCAAGAAGCTTGCGCAGAAATATCCGGATACGTGGGCGTACAAATTTATACGCCATATACAGTTTCTAAGAACGATGCTGTATCCGCTCACATGGATTATCGCGGTCTCTGCAAACGGCCTGCTGCGGATATTCGGGCTGCGCAATGAGGAGGAACAGGTGGATGTCACGGAGGAGGAAATCATCTCCATGGTGACGGAGGGGCATGAGCATGGTGTGTTTGAAGCCGGAGAGGTTGAGATGATCACCAATATCTTTGAATTTGGCGACAAGAAGGCAAACGATATCATGACACACCGCAATCACATTATGGCGATCGACAGTGCCATGCCGTTTAAGGATGCACTTGATTTTATGCTCGAGGAGAGCAACAGCAGATATCCTGTCTATGAAGAAAACCTTGATCACATTGTGGGGGTGCTGTACTTGAAGGACGCCATGCGTATGCATACCAATAACGAGGGCTTGAATCAGCCGGTCGGGACTGTGGAGGGGCTTCTGAGGGAGGCTGTGTTTGTGCCTGAGACCAAGAATATTGACGATTTGTTCCGAAGCATGCAGTCGGGCAAGAATCAGATGGTCATTGTCATGGACGAGTACGGGCAGACTTCTGGCCTGGTGACGATGGAGGATATTCTGGAGGAGATTGTCGGCAACATTATGGACGAGTACGACCCCGAGGAAAATCACATCGAGGAGAAGGGTGAGAACGAGTATGTCATTGAGGGCATCATGAAGCTGGAGGATTTGGAGGCACGGTTTGACATTTCATTTGGCGAGACAGAATTTGAGACGCTCAACGGATATCTGATCTCCAAACTTGACCGGATACCGGACGAAGATGAAAACTCTGAGATCGAGATCGACGGGTATCTGTTTAAGATTGTAAAAGTGGAGAAAAATGTGATACAATCGGTGCTGGTCACAAAAGCTGCAAAGGAGGAGCCGGAAGCAGACGCGGACGAAGGCACCTCTGAAAATACATAGATCAAAGCGATATAGAAATACTTGAAAAAGTGAAGGGAGAACAAAACATGTCAGGACATTCAAAATTTGCAAACATTAAGCACAAAAAAGAGAAGAACGACGCGGCGAAAGGAAAAATCTTTACGATTATCGGGCGTGAGATCGCAGTTGCAGTGAAGGAGGGAGGCCCCGACCCCGCCAATAATTTCAAGCTGGCGCAGGTGATTGCCAAAGCGAAGGCAAACAACATGCCAAACGATACGATCGACCGCGGTATCAAGAAGGCTGCCGGCGATGGAAATGCAGTAAATTACGAACATGTTACATATGAGGGATATGGTCCAAACGGCATTGCAATCATTGTGGAGGCGCTGACAGACAACAAGAACAGAACCGCAGCGAACGTCAGAAGTGCCTTTACAAAGGGAAATGGCAGTATCGGCACACAGGGGTGCGTCTCCTTTATGTTTGATGAAAAGGGGCAGATTATCATTGACAAAGAAGAGTGCAGTATGAGTGCAGATGACCTTATGATGATTGCGCTCGATGCGGGTGCAGAGGACTTTGCAGAGGAGGAGGACAGCTTTGAAATCCTCACAATGCCAGAGGATTTTGATGTGGTGTACAAGGCGCTTCAGGAGAATCAGATCGAGATGGCAAGCGCAGAGGTCACGATGATACCGCAGAATTATGTCTCGCTCACAGACGAGACCGCTGTCAAAAATTTAAACAGAACCCTTGATATGCTTGACGAGGACGACGACGTACAGGCGGTATATCATAACTGGGAAGATTCATAATAATAAAGGGGGAGCACTGATGGCAGAGGAGAAAAAGGGATTTTTCAGCCGTCTAAAAGAAGGGTTAGCAAAGACAAGAGACAATATTGTGGCAGGGATTGACGCTGTATTCTATGGTGCATCTGAGATTGACGATGACTTCTATGAGGAGTTGGAGGAAATCCTGATTATGGGGGATATTGGTGTCAATGCGACCAACGATATTATCGAGCGCATGAAGGAGGAAGTGAAAAAGAAGCATCTGCGGCATCCGTCTGAGTGTAAGGAGCTGCTGGTTGAGAGCATCAAGGAGCAGATGCGTGTCGGAGAGACCGCATATGACTTTGAGAAGGAGCAGTCTGTCATATTTATCATAGGAGTCAACGGTGTAGGCAAGACTACCTCTGTCGGAAAACTTGCAGGTATCTTGAAAAAACAGGGCAAAAAAGTACTGATTGCCGCCGCGGACACTTTCAGGGCTGCTGCCGGAGACCAGTTAGCGGAGTGGGCACACCGCGCGGGGGTGGACATGATTGGCGGAACGGACGGCGCAGACCCGGCCTCTGTGATCTTTGACGCAGTCAACGCGGCAAAAGCCAGAAATGTGGATGTGCTGATCTGTGATACCGCAGGGCGCCTCCACAACAAGAAAAACCTGATGGAAGAGCTCAAGAAGATGAACCGCATCATCGACCGGGAGTTTCCCAACGCCCACAGAGAAAATTTGATCGTGCTGGACGGTACAACTGGGCAGAATGCGCTTGCACAGGCGAGAGAATTTGGCGAGGTGGCAAATCTCACAGGCGTGATTCTCACCAAAATGGACGGTACGGCAAAGGGCGGTATCGCGGTTGCGATACAGTCAGAGCTGAATGTGCCAGTAAAATATATCGGCGTCGGAGAGACGATAGAAGATTTGCAGAAATTTAATGCAGATGAATTTGTAAACGCACTGTTTGATGTCAAGACAGACGAAGTCGCAGGGGAGGAACCTGCCATGACGGACGGTCTTGCGGCAGAGGAAACTGTATCCCAGACAGCCGTCACCGAGAACACTGCACAAGAGATGCCTGTAACAGAAGCAGATGAATCAATGGCAGTTGAATCAGAAGCATGTGTACAGGAAGCTGCTGGATCAGAATCATATAAATCAGAAGCAGTTGAATCAAAGCCTTTTGAATCAGAGAGTTTAGAATCAAAGACTTCTGAATCAGAGCCTTTTGAATCAGAGCCTTTTGAATCAGAGAGTTCTGTATCAAAAGCAGCAGTATTTGAGGACGCTGCGTCCGATGAGAGCCGCATAACAGGAAGTGAACACGCAGAGGAAGCCGTACAGAGCACAATAACTTCTGAGGAAGGTGACATGGCGATGCAAAACTCAGAGGAGCAGCATGAGGAGGACAGTCCGGCAGAAGAAGTGGAGAAACCTAAGAAGAGAAAATGGTTTTTCTGGAAGTAAGGAGAAAAGAAATGTCAGATATGCTTACACTTGAAAAATTTGAAGAGGCATCAGAGCTCGTGAAGAAAGTCACGTCGGAGACAAAGCTGATCTTTAGTGAGTACCTGAGCGGACAGACGGGCAATAAAGTCTATCTCAAACCAGAAAATATGCAGCTCACAGGCGCCTATAAACTCAGAGGTGCATATTATAAAATAAGCACACTCTCGCCGGAGGAGCGCGAGAAAGGGCTAATCACGGCATCGGCGGGCAACCACGCCCAAGGTGTCGCTTACGCTGCAAAAAAATATGGCGTGAAGGCAGTGATTGTGATGCCCACGACGACACCGCTCATGAAGGTGAACCGCACAAAAGGTTATGGTGCAGAGGTGATTCTAAAAGGAGATGTCTATGATGAGGCTTGCGAGTATGCCTATCAGCTCGCGGAGGAGCACGGATATACGTTTATCCATCCGTTTGATGACCTGACCGTTGCGACGGGACAGGGAACAATCGCAATGGAAATATTTAAGGAGCTGCCGTTGGTAGATATCATATTGGTGCCGATTGGCGGCGGCGGTCTTGCAACAGGGGTATCGACGCTTGCCAAACTGCTCAATCCCAAGATTCAAGTGATCGGTGTAGAGCCGGCAGGCGCAAGCTGTATGCAGGAATCCCTGAAGGCAGGAGAGGTGGTTACACTTCCCGGAGTCAACACCATCGCAGACGGCACGGCAGTGAAAACACCGGGAAAGAATATTTTTCCTTATATCAGAGATAATATAGATGAGATTGTGACCGTACCTGATGAAGAGCTTGTGGTTTCCTTCCTTGATATTGTGGAAAACCACAAGATGATTGTCGAAAATTCGGGGCTCCTTACTGTGGCGGCACTGCGTCATCTTGATGTGAAGAACAAGCGGATTGTATCTATTTTGAGCGGCGGTAATATGGATATCATCACGATGTCCTCAGTGGTACAGCAGGGGCTGATTTTTAGAGACCGTATTTTTACAGTATCTGTGCTGCTGCCAGATAAGCCGGGCGAGCTGACCAAGGTGTCAGAGGTCATTGCATCACAGAGTGGCAACGTCATCAAGCTTGAGCACAACCAGTTTGTCTCCATTAACAGAAATGCGGCAGTAGAGCTTCGGATCACGCTGGAAACCTTTGGCACAGAACATAAAAACCAAATCATCAAGGCACTGGAGGAGAAAGGCTATCAGCCAAAGCAGGTAAGGACAAATATCTAATCTCGCGAGGTGTTATGAAAGAAAAAGCGGTTAAAAATCTGAAAAATTATGTGATACTGACAGCAGCGGCAGTCATTTACGCCGTTGCTATTAGTTTATTTTTGGACCCGAACAATATTGCACCCGGAGGTGTGACGGGTATTTCTATTCTGGTAAACCGTTTTACCAAGATACCGACTGGTACAGTCAATATGATGATCAATATCCCCATTGTCCTGCTGGGGCTGTGGAAGTTTGGATGGCGGTTTATCTGCTCGACCATGTATGCACTGGCGCTGATAACCATTTTTATCAATTCTCTTGCAGTTTACGGGGCAGTGACTGATGATCTGCTGATTGCCGCAGTGCTTGGCGGGGCACTGATTGGCGTTGCGCTGGCGCTCGTGTTTAAGGCAGGGGCGACGACAGGGGGCATTGACATCATTGTCAAGGTGGTACGGACGAAGCGCAGGCATATCAAAACCAATATTTTGTTCCTGGCCTTTGACAGTATGGTAATTCTTGCCTCATGGATGGTCTTTCAAGATTTGACAGTGGCTTTTTATGCAGGCATTGCAGTTATTACGGACTCGATTGTGATGGATAAGATCTTATACGGCTCTGATGAGGCAAAGATGATCTTTGTGATCTGCGATCAGCCTGAGCAGGTGAAGCAGCGGCTGTTTGGCGAGCTCGATCTCACGGCGACCATTATCCCGGCAAAGGGCGCCTACACCAACGCGCCAAAGGAGATGCTGATGATCGTCACGAGAAAGCAGGTATATCCCAAACTTGAGGAGGTCGTAAAGGACGAGGATGCCTCCGCATTTATGATTGTATCCTCTGCGAGTGAGATCTTTGGCGAGGGATATAAGGATATCACGCAGAATAAATTATAAGAAAAAACGACGAGTGTTTGAAATCTCGTCGTTTTTTCATTTAGTTTTTGCGGTTGGTGCGCTCTAGGAGATAGTCGATACTCACATGGTAGTAGTCAGCAATAGCAATCAAAATATTGGTTGGAATACCCCGTGTACCGTTCTCGTAATGAGAGTAGGCGCGCTGGGATACATTAAGATGCTGGCTGAGTTCTGTCTGTGTCAGATCGGCATCTTCACGCAGGTTTTTGATTCTGTAGAAAATAACTGTTCCTCCTTTTTTAATATAATTTTAATCTAATTTTAATGTTCAAAAAAAAGTTCTATTGACATTTAGCCCATTTTGGTCTAAAGTGGTTTCATATAGAAATTTGTATAAAGAAGAAAGGATCATTTTAAAAAATGAAAACAGGATTGAAAATAGGCAAATTTATATATTTTTTTCTGTGTTTTTTTGTATTGTTAGGGAACACGTCTTTTGCGTACATAGATCCATCCGCAGTGACCTATGTGATTCAGGCAGTGGCGGGCGTAGCGATTGCAGTTGGCGCTGCCTGTACAGTTTACAGGCATAAGATCATGAAATTTTTCCGAAACCAAAAGAAGAAGCGTGCACGGAAAAAGCATCACGAAAAAGAGGACTAATTCAGGAGAGTGTTATGGATTATATAGTAGGTCTGATCGGCAGTGTTTTAGGCTGGCTCATGTATTATTGTTACCGCATTCTGCCAAATTATTTGATATCCATCATCCTGTTTACATTTGCCACGAAGATCGTCCTGCTGCCAGTATCTTTGTGGGTGCAGAGAAATTCTATCAAGATGGTAAAAATGCAGCCTGAGATCAATTTGATCAAGGCAAAATATTATGGAAATGGGGAAAAGATTTCTGAGGAGCAGTATGAACTCTATAAAAGAGAACATTATCAGCCATTGGCGGATTTGATACCGCTTGCGTTGCAGCTCATATTGCTGATGGGGGTGATCGATGTGATCAATCATCCTGAACAGCACATTTTCCGCGGAAAATCAGGCGTGCTTGACACTGTGCTCGGAAGTCTTGACCTGTCGTCCGTCCCCGCAGAGGTTGGGGGAATCTCGTATCTGATTCCGCTGATCGCTGCTTTTTCTGCGTGGTTTATGTGCTTTATACAGAATAAAATCAACGTATTACAGGCAGAGCAGGGAAAACTGAACCAGTTGGGAACCATGATCTTGTCGATTGGACTGTCGCTGTATCTGGGATTTTTTGTCAAGACCGGCGTTGGCATTTACTGGACGTTTAGCAATCTCTTCTCTGTGGTGCAGTTGTATTTTCTGAATCTGGTCATGAATCCCAAACATTATATAGACTATGAGGCGCTCGAGAAGAGCCGTGAGGAACTCAAGGCAGCCAGTGTGTTTCACAGCCAGCACAAAAAGAAGCTGTTCGAGAAAGACCCTTACCGGAAAAAAGAGCGTGCGGATTACAAGCGGTTTTTCAAAGATTATGAGATGCAGCTTGTCTTTTATTCAGAGAAAAACGGATTTTATAAATATTTTCAAAATATTATAGAGGCGCTTCTTGAACAGTCGGATGTCATCATTAACTATATTACCAGCGACCCACAGGACAAGGTGTTTGAGATGGAGAGCGAGCGGTTTAAGCCGTACTATATTGGTGAAAACAAGCTGATTGTCCTGATGATGAAGATGGAGGCGGATATTGTCGTGATGACAACGCCGGATTTGGAGAGCTTTCATATCAAGCGCTCGCTGGTGCGCAAGGACAATGAGTATATCTATGTGCCGCATGATGTCAACAGTCCAAACCTGACATTCAGAAAAGAAGCACTGGATCATTTTGATACGATTTTCTCGTCGGGCTGTCTGTGCACAGCGGAAATCAGAAAGCGCGAGGAACTGTACAAGCTGCCGCAGAAAAATATTATTCCATGGGGTTCGAGTGTCATTGATAACATGATACAGTCTTACAAAGCGATGGACAAAAAGGAAAAAAAGTGCAAAGAGATCCTGATCGCACCCTCATGGCAGAAAGATAATATTTTATCTACCTGCATTGAGGAGATGCTAAACAGCTTGCAGGGATATGGCTATCATATCATTATCCGGCCGCATCCGCAGTTTGTGCGCCATGAGAAAGAGCGTCTGGATGCGCTGAGAGAAAAATTTCATATTGATGCCCGCAGCAATATGGAGCTACAGACGGATTTTTCCTCAAACCGTACAGTGTATGAGGCGGATGTGCTGATCACAGACTGGTCCAGCATTGCGTTTGAATATTCCTTTGCGACGTTAAAGCCGTCACTTTTTATCAATACACCGATGAAAGTCATGAATGAGGATTATGCAGAGCTTGGCATCACACCAATCGACATAGAGCTTCGCAATAAAATCGGCAGGAGTATTGAGACAGACCAGCTTGCGTCACTGCCAGAGGTTGTGGAGGAACTGCTGAGTGACAACGCCTTTTCCAAAGAAGCCCTCGCGGACATCCGTGAGAAGTATATCTATCACGTAGGGCACAGTGGAGAAGTCGGCGCCTCGTATATTATGGAGCGTCTTGCCTATTATCAGAAAAAGCATGAGGAGGAAGAAGAATATTAAATGCAGCAAATAACAAGAAATATTTTATTGAATCCGGGACCTGCAACGACGACGGATACGGTGAAGATGGCGCAGGTGGTACCTGACATCTGTCCGCGGGAGAAGGAGTTTGCCTCCATGATGGCGCAGATGCGCAAAGATCTGGTGCGTATTGTTCACGGTGATTTAGACAAATATACAGCCGTTTTATTTTGTGGTTCAGGCACGATCAATATAGATATCTGTCTGAACTCCCTGCTGCCGGAGGGGAAGAAGGTGCTTGTCATCAACAATGGCGCTTACAGTGCAAGAGCAGCGGAAATCTGCGAATACTATGGCCTGCCGATGATAGAACTGGCTTTTCCGGTGGATGCGCTGCCGGATTTGGAGAAGGTAGAGGCAGTCTTGCGGGAAAATCCAGATATTGCACTTGTCCACACGACGCACAATGAGACCGGAACGGGCATCTTGAATCCAATCCGCGAAATCGGCGCGCTGGCGCATCAATACGGCGCTGTGTTTACAGTGGATACGACATCGACCTACGCGATGCGTCCCATTGATATGGAGCGCGACAATATAGACTTTTGTATGGCATCGGCGCAAAAAGGGCTGATGGCAATGACGGGACTTTCGTTTATCGTTGGAAACAGAGCATTCATAGAAAAGTCCGCAGAGTATCCCAAACGTTCGTATTACTGCAATCTTTATTTGCAGTATCATTTTTTTGAGACAACAGGAGAGATGCATTTCACGCCGCCTGTACAGACGATCTATGCCGCCAGACAGGCGTTGGATGAGTATTTTGCGGAGGGTGAGCAGGCGAAATGGCAGCGGCATCTTGACGTTTTTGAGGCAATTCATGCAGGGCTTGACCGGCTGGGTTTTCAGGACATCATAAAGAGGGAGCTGCAAGCGGGGCTGGTGGTGTCTGTGCGCTATCCCGATGATGTGAACTGGGATTTTGAGAAAGTACATGATTACTGTTATGAGCGCGGTTTTACCATCTATCCCGGCAAGGTGTCAACGCAGAACACGTTCCGCATCTGTGCATTGGGCGCGATCACTGTCAAGGATATCGAGGCATTTTTTGTGGTGTTTGAGGAGGCGCTTCGCAAATATGGGGTTCAGATTCCCATTCGTTATATAGATGGGCGCAGAAAGGCTTGAGGTGGCGTAATGAAAAAAGTATACACCTGCTTTTGTACGGATGTGATTCATGAGGGACACTTGAATCTGCTGCGCGAGGCGGCAAAGTACGGTGAGGTGACCGTTGGCATTCTGAGCGATGAGGCGATGATCAAATACAACCGTTTTCCGACAATCACGATCGAAGAGCGGAAACAGATAGTGCGCGATACCGGGCTTGCGCGGTGGGTTCTCATACAAAACGAGATCATGTACGACGAGATTATCGCGGAACTTTCGCCGGATTATGTGATTCATGGAGATAACTGGTGCGAGGGGCCAGAGCGTGCAATCCGCGAGAATGTACTGCAAAATCTCGCAAAGTATGGCGGAGAATTAATAGAAATTGCTTATACCTGCAATGAACGTGTTCGAAAAATCGACGACAATATCCGGGAACGGCTCTCTATGCCAGAGTACAGGCGGCGCCGCCTGCGGCAGCTCATAAAGCTGTGTCCTGTTGTAAAGACCATCGAAGTACATAGCGGACTGACAGGGCTCATTGCCGAGAAAACCATCGTAGCGCACAATGGGGAGTTGGATCAGTTCGATGCGATGTGGCTGTCCAGCCTGTGCGACTCCACCGCAAAAGGAAAGCCGGATATCGAGCTTGTCGATCTGTCCTCCAGACTGCGCACGATTGATGATGTGATGGAAGTGACGACGAAGCCTATTATCTTGGATGGCGACACAGGGGGCTTGGTGGAGCACTTTGTATACAATGTGCGCACGCTAGAGCGCATGGGGGTGTCGGCTGTCATTATCGAGGATAAGACCGGATTAAAGAAAAATTCTCTGTTTGGAACGGATGTGGCGCAGACACAGGATTCTATAGAGAATTTCTGCAACAAGATTCGCGCCGGAAAAAATGCGCAGCGCACCGAAGAGTTTATGATTATCGCCCGCATTGAGAGTCTGATCTTGGAGAAAGGGCAGGAGGATGCCTTACAGAGGGCAGCCGCCTATGTCGGTGCGGGCGCGGATGCGATCATGATCCATTCAAGGCAGAAGTCACCGGAGGAGATTTTTGAATTTTGCGACCGCTTCCGACGTCAGGACAAGAACACACCGTTAGTAGTCGTGCCGACATCCTTTAACAGTGTGACAGAGGCAGAGCTTGCGCAGCATGGCGTCAATATCGTCATCTATGCAAACCAGCTCACAAGGAGCGCATTTCCAGCGATGCAGAGCACCGCAGTCGAGATTCTGAAAAACCACAGAGCGCTCGAGGTGGATGCGAAGCTGATGCCATTTCAGGAGATTATTACACTCATTGATGATATGTAAACCGCTGTACAGTTTTGGGAATTTTGAGAGGTGTAAAATGGGAAAAGAGATCGGAATCATTATGGCGGCCGGGCTGGGCGAGCGGATGCGTCCGCTGACATTGAATACGCCAAAGCCTCTTGTGAAAGTGTTTGGAAAGCCGTTGATTGAGACGGTGATTGAAGGACTGCTCCGCAGGGATGTATTAGAAATCTATATCGTGGTGGGATATCGGAAGGAACAATTCGCCTATTTGTGCGATACTTATGAAAAGGTTCATTTGATAGAGAATCCAGATTATGAAACAATGAATAATATCGCTTCAATTTATGCGGCAAGAGAGCTGCTCAGAACTGCGGACTGTCTGATCTGCGAGGCGGACTTGATGATTTCAGACCCATCTGTTTTTGACAGACAGCTTGAGGGCTCAGGCTATTATGGAAAGATGGTGCAGGGATATTCGGACGACTGGGTTTTTGACTTGCAGGATGGCTTTATTTCCAGAGTGGGAAAAGGCGGGACAGATACCTATAACATGGTAGGAATCTCGTATTTTCAGCAGAAAGACGCCTGTGTGCTCGCAGATGCCGTTGCGGAGGCCTATATAAAAGAAGAGAATGCCGGGCTGTTCTGGGATGAGGTCGTTGACCGGAATCTGGATAAATTTCAACTGCGAATTTTTCCGGTAGAGCCGGGGCAGATTGTGGAAGTTGACACCGTGGATGAATTGATGTTACTGGATAAAAATGCATTGCAACAGAACGAAGGAGAATACATCAATGAGAGCTAGTACTTTTCTACAGGAAGTGAGAAAATTGGGAGTTCGAACCATTGCAGGTGTGCCGGACTCTACATTAAAGCCGTTTTGTGATGCAGTCTGTCTTGACGGCGGCAGGGAATTTCAGCATTACGTGACTGCAAATGAGGGAGCGGCAGTCGGGCTGGCAACGGGCATCTATCTGGCACAGCGGCGTCCTTGCCTGATCTATCTGCAAAATTCGGGACTTGGAAATCTGATCAATCCTTTGGCGTCCATTGCAAATCAGGAGGTATACGGCATTCCAATGCTGTTTGTCGTCGGCTGGCGCGGCGAGCCAAATACACCGGATGAACCGCAGCATATTTTTCAGGGCAAAATAACCTGCGCCCTCTTGGAAGTGATGGATGTGCCATATGCTGTGATAGACAGCACGACGACAAAGGAGCAGCTTGGAGAAGTGCTCGCGGCAGCCAGAAATGCGATGGCGGATAACAGGCAGTATGCGGTCATTGTCAGGAAAGGTACATTTGAAAAGGAAGCGGAATTTGTCTGGAGCAATGGCTATGAGCTGGTGCGTGAGCAGGTTTTGAAAATACTGATAAAAAAGGTCTATCAGCAGGCATTTATCGTCTCCACAACCGGTAAAATATCAAGGGAATTATATGAACAGTGCGATGCCATGTACGGGAATCATGACAGGATTTTTATGACAGTGGGTGGTATGGGGCATGCCTCGATGATCGCGTTTGGTCTGGCACAGGCAGATGCTTCTAAGCGCATTGTATGTATTGACGGTGACGGGGCAGTGCTGATGCATATGGGGGCGCTGGCGGTTTTGGCAAAGCAGTCACCCAGCAACTTTCTTCATATCGTGATCAACAATGCAGCGCATGAGTCTGTGGGAGCGGTACCGACAGGATATGGCGGACAGACCTATACATCCATAGCAAAAGCCTGTGGATATTCCAGTGCAGTGCTGGCTAAAACAGGACAGGAATTGGAGACAGCGCTGGAAGATGCGATGACAAACCGAGCACTTTCCATGATTGAAGTGATGGTGTCATTGGATTCAAGGGCAGATCTTGGCAGACCCAAAGAGTGTGCGGCAGAAAACAAGGTGAACTTTATGCGCGCGTGGTCAGAGGAGTGTATAGGGGCAGGGGAAGAAAGATGATAGGGTATATACTGTTCTTTGGAATGGCAGCAGGGATAGTCTGGGCAGGATTCAACCGCAGCAAGAGTGAAAATGGCATGATGGCAGACGGACTGCGCGCAGTCCTGTTTTTCTTTGCAGGCATTTACTTTACAGCGTCTGCCATCAAACTGTATCTGGGCGAGGCGCAAAGTACCTTGTCAGAGAGCTTTTGGGATGCCGAGGGCATAACCTATCTGCATTACGGGATTGTGTTTTTGGCAGTGTCAGCGGCAGCTTTTCTTGTAATGAAACTGTTGTTTGCATCTGCTGGGGTTCTGTTTCTACAGATTTTTGACCTGCTGTATGTTTTGGCTGTACTGGGAATGCTTCTGCTGTCTGAGAGGATAGACAACAGGGCGTATTGTATTTTATATATAGGATGTCTGTTTGCGACGGGCGTGATTTTTGGCTTGGGCGTTCACCGGGGCAGCGGGCAATGGATGCCGGCGTTTTGTGGAGCAGGAGAGTACTGGAAGTATTTTGTGGAGGCGCTGCCATTTATAAGCATCTGGGTTGTAATGACAGGAATCTATCTGCCCAGTGAGCTGTATCTTCATAATATAGAAGAGTTTACTGGCGGTATTCTGCCATTTTTGGGCATTATGCTGACAGGAAGTATTGTAATGATTTTCTTATTGGATTTTATTTTCGTGATATTTTTGCCCAAAGGGTGCTTTCGCGCAGCGTATCTTGTGGCGGCCGGAATTGGCTGTGCGGGATATCTGCAACAGATGGTGCTCAATGGCCCGCTCGACGCCATGAACGGCGAGGCACAGTCATGGTCTATGCCCAAATTACTGCTCAACAGCGGCATATGGCTTGTCATACTGCTGGCAGTTGTGATCTACGGAAGCCGCAAAACATCTATTCGTTCCCTGTGCCGGATTGTCTGCATCTATATTTCATTGATTCAACTGGCAGCATTAGGCTGGCTTCTTCTGACATCGGACTTGAAAAGTGAACATACCCATGCGGCGATTACTACAAAAGGCGCGCTGGAATTGGCACAGAAGGAGAATGTGCTTGTGTTTGTCCTTGATAATTTTGACTGTAGCTGGTTCGAGGAGCTCTGCGGGGAGAATGAACGTATTTTAGAACCATTGGCAGACTTTACCTATTACAGGAACAGCACATCCCAGTTTGCCCATACAGGTGATGGGATTACCAGCCTGCTCACCGGGGCGGTGTGGAAGGAGGATGCGGGCAGTTATCATGAATATGCTTATCAAAACAGTGATGTCTATGAGCGTCTGGCCGCGCAGGGAGTCGACGTGGAAATATATACAGATCTGGGGCTGCTGCCAAGGAAGCTGTATCAGAATATGGAGAATTATACGGAGAATGCAGTGCAGAAGTATGATGCTGGCAAAACATACCGCACGATGCTGCGGACATCCTTGTATAAAACCATGCCCTTTTTCCTGAAAAAACAGTATGAATATTATACATCTGATATTAAAGAGATGTACTACAATGAGAATGTCTGGAGCATTGACAATGACTTGTTATTTTATCAGAATTTGATGGAGAACGGCTTGCGGGTTTCTGAGGAGAAAAAGAGTGCATTTCGCTTTTATCACATGCGCGGGCCGCACGCGCCGTTTTATCTGACAGATGATTTAAAATATGAACCCACTGGCAGAATGTCATCGCGCAATGCACAGGGAACGGGCAGCCTGAAAATCGTATATGAGTATCTGGAACAGCTAAGGGCACTCGGAAAATATGAGGATACCACTATCATTATCACTGCCGATCACGGGGTGGGAAAGATCGTGGACACTGAAAAAACGAGTGGCCAGCCAGACCAGACCTCAAGACCGCTTCTACTGGTGAAGCTGCCTGACGAACAGCACACTGCCATGCAGACCAGTGAGGCGCCTGTGACGCAGGCGGAGCTCGTGCCGACGGTTTTGGATGCATTTGGCATAGCACATGCGGCATACGGGCGCACCTTCGCCGAAGTGCCTGCCGGGGAGCAGCGACAGCGGATTCACATAGATGATTACTACGACCGCCGCATTTTATATACAATTGACGGCCATGCCGCCGATCTTGGGAGCTGGAAGATCGCGTGGGCGGAGTACTAAAATACGCTCTGATTATGAATGAATTAAAATTTAATAAGACTTTACACTCTTAATATCCTCAGCTATAATGATTGTAATAGCAGATAACAGTATACCTAATGATTATGATGTAAATTTGCAGCGTATCAAAACAGCAGATACGGGTCATAATTCAGAATTAGAGTATTACAGTTTCTAAGCTGAGGTGTATCATGGAAATAAAGATGAAATACAGATTAACCATCATTATGATTCTGATGCTTGCAGTGGCAAGCCGCGCAATCGGAATTGGTGTCTATCCAGTAGGAATCCACGCCGATGAAGCGTATGCAGGTTATGAGGCGTATTCTATGCTCATGGATGGCACAGATTCGTGGGGATACCACAATCCAGTCTATCTCACCGTGTGGGGAAGCGGGATGAGTGTTTTGGAATCCCTGCTGATGATGCCGTTTATCCGGCTGGGCGGTCTGAATCTGACGATGGTCAGGATGCCGCAGATGCTTCTGGGTGTGTTATCGGTACTTCTATTGTATCTGATGGTCAAAAGGATATCAAATCAGAGGATGGCACTGTGGGCAGGTTTTTTGCTGGCGGTTTGTCCGTGGCATATTATGATGAGCAGATGGGGGCTGGACGCAAACCTCGCACCTGCTTTCATTTTATTTGCAATGTATTTTAGTGTTCTGGGTCTGGAAAAAGAGCAATATTTCATTCTGGCAGCGTTGTTCTGGGGAGCATCATTGTATACGTATGCGCTTACATGGATATTTGTGCCGGTTTTTTTAATATGTTCATTTATATATTGTGCGCGGTACAGGAAACTTCCATGCTCCAAATATGTCTGTATTTCTGTTCTGGTTTTTGGTCTGATGGCACTGCCGCTCATGCTGTTTGTCGCTGTCAACAAAGGTTTTCTGCCTGAAATCATCACACCGTACTTCTCTGTACCAAAGATGGCTGAATTTCGCAGTGATGAACTGCGGCTTTCCGGCATTGGTGAGAATTTACGGGATTTCCTGCGCATTTATATAAAACAAAATGATATGAACCGCATGAATACCATACCTTATTTTGGACTATATTATTTATTTTCATTGCCGTTTATGGTGCTGGGAGGCTGGAACTGCCTGTCAGGAACAATTCAAAATATCAAGAACAAAACATTTGGGTATGACATCTTCCTGCTGTTCTGGCTGTTCATCTGTACGATCATTGGGATGCTGCGCTCGATGAGCGCATACAGAGCAAATGTGATGAATCTCGCAGTATTCCTTTTGGTGGTAAAAGGGGTATATTTTCTGTGTCAGAAGATGAACAGAAAATGGATGACAAGAGGTCTGATTCTGCTGTATATAACCAGTTTTAGTATTTTCGAAATGTATTACTTCACTGTGTATCAGGATGATATCAAAAATATCCAGAACGCGGGATTAGAGCAGGCACTGGAATATGCTTTAGATCTGCAAAATGATGAAGAAAAGATTCACGTGATGAATCAGATCGCACACCCGAAGGTCTTGTTTTATACAAAGTGCCCGGCAGACCTGTTTCAAAGCACTGTAAGATGGAAGAATTATCCTGCGAAGTGGCTCTATGCGGAGCATTTTGACTGCTTTGTGTGGGATGAGGAGCAGATGGAGGGAAATATTTTCGTGATATGCGCCGGGGATATGGAACGGTATGAGGCAGCGGGATATCAGACAGAGCAGTTTGATGCGTGTGCTGTGGCGTATCGGTGAGGAATTGTCAATTTTCACAGAATGCTTCAGGCAAGGTAGGTTCTGCAAAGGCGCCAGAACAAGGCAAGCCGGGAAACTCTATATTTATTCCGGCAAGAGAGGTTTTATCATTATTTTCTGTTATTTTGAAATCAAGAGAGGTTGACAGGGTTTTTGGTTTTGATGATACGTACTATGATCTTGCAAAGGCTTTGAGAATCTTACCTTCATGCGGGCGGAATTATATTACATTTGCCAATTCACGCAAAAAAATTCGATCATTGACACTTCGATTCAACTGTATGAGCAGGAGATTGAGGAGGTGCTGTGATGGCGGTTATTATATCAGAATCTGATATGCAGTTTGGCGAATATGATGAAGAACAGGTATTTCAAATAGAGACGTGCTTCCAATATATAGAGAAATTAAAACCAAATGGTATCAAAAGCTGTGAATTTATTCTGCGCAGGAAGGACAAGCTGCATTTTGTTGAAGCAAAACAACTTGTCCTAGGCAGCTGTCAGCAGATAGTCCAGCCGATAAGATTAAAAAGTATCATGCATACATACACGATATCGCATTGAAGATGCGGCATTCCCTGATGCTTTATGCAAATATACTCTTAGAACGAGATCAAATAGAGGGTGTGGTGTCACAGCAATTGGCAGAAAAGGATTTGTCGTGTTTGGAAATCAGATTGGTTCTTGTTGTAAAAAACGCAGAAAAAGAATATATGGAAGATTCCCGGATTTAGTATCATTAATGAAGAAACGGCTAGAGAGAAACATCTTATTCTTTGATTTACATATGACAGGGCAGTATTCTGGAAAAGAGTACTGTCTTGTTTTTTTGTAAAAATTTAATAAATAAATTTTGTGGATGGACAGGAAGTGTCCAATGTCATGAGTATAATAGTAAGTAAGAGAAGTTTAATAGAGAATCAAATGGACATAGATTGAAATACATCACTAATTTGACTTCTTTTGTATATCAGTTACCTGTAAAATGTCATTGGGTGTACAATCTAAAATCAAGCATAGAGTTTCCAATGTATTGACAGTGATACTTTTGTTTTTTCGCAAAGCATCAAGAGTCCCCGTTGAAAATTCATATTGATGGATAAGCTGATATTGAGTTATTCCTTTTCTTTTTAATGTTGCCCATAATGGACTATAATCAAACATATACATACCTCTTAATTTAAGTATATGGATTATTTTATCATTGCATATTACCGAATATTCGGCTATAATAAAACGTATTAAATGTGAATGAAATATAATCGATGAGTGATTTGGATAAACATATTGTTGAGCGGCTTTACACACAATTGCATAGTGAGGAATACAAACAGGCATATCATTCAGTAAGTAGGGCATTCGAACGACTTGCCAGAAAATTATGATATTTTTCATAAAAGGTGTGTGAGTTAAGTTTGATTCCTTTGTTAAATAGTGATAAACTGGTATACGAGAAGAAGTAAAATCTAGGAAAAAGCGCGAGTAAGAACCGTATAGCTCCATCACAGAACATATCATTAAATTCGAAAGAAAAGAGGAATGTAATTTATGGATGAAATACAGAAAGAGAAAAAATATCATGATAAAATCAACCGCACCTTGTACATATATTCAGAGCTGTTACAGGGCAATGTGGTAGAAAAAAGCAAGCTTGCCGAATATACTGGTGTCAGTGAGAAAAGTATTCAACGAGATTTTGAAGATATAAGAAATTTTCTGCAAGAAGGCGAAACGAAACACCAATTGAAATATGATTGTCATGAAAACGGTTATCGTCTGGATAAGACTGCACAGTTAATGCTTTCAACGGATGAAGTGCTTGCTGTCAGTAAGATTTTATTAGAAAGCCGCGCTTTTTCGAAAAAAGAGATGAGGAGCATACTGGACAAGCTGATTGGAAACTGTATTTCGCAGGATGACAGGACAGCGATAAGTGATATGTTGAACAATGAACTGTTTCATTATGTGGAACTGCGTCATCATAAAGAATTTCTGGATAAGCTGACACCGTTAAGTCAGGCAATCCGGGAGAGCCATGTGATACGCATAACATACAGCAAACTAAAAGGAAATACTACCGTAGAGCGGAGACTGGAACCATTGGCGATATTATTTTCTGAATACTATTTTTATTTGGTAGGATTTATTTAAAATATCAATAAAAAAGAAGCTTTTGAGAATCCTGATGATATTTTTCCAACGATTTATCGTATTGACCGGATCAAAGAGCTGGAAGTCATGGAAGAACATTTTCGAATCCCCTATGCAAACCGGTTTGAGGAGGGCGAGTTTCGCAAACGTATCCAGTTTATGTATGGCGGAGTCCTCCAGAAAGTCCGGTTTAAGTACACAGGTATGTCAGTAGATTCCGTCCTTGACCGCCTGCCTACAGCGAGGATTATAAGCGAGGAGGGGGAAGCGTATGAGATTGAAGCAGAAGTGTTTGGAAAAGGGATTGACATGTGGGTGAGAAGCCAAGGAGAGCGTATTACGGAGTACAGAGTAGTTTAAGAAGGAGGATTATATTCATGATTACAAGTTACGACAAGACAAAGGACGAGGTACTAAAGTGTTATGACGATTTTTTGGAGATCGTCAGACAATCAGGGTTTTCCAGACAGGATTGTCTTTTTACTGCGTTGGAGAAGCAGGCGGACAAGATAAAATCGGATAAGTTCCGCCTGATGGTCGCCGGAGAGGCAAAAAGTGGAAAGTCCACGTTTATTAATGCATACCTTGGTACCGAAATCCTGCCGATGGATGTCAAAACGTGTACAAGTTCAATTATTGAAATTCGATATGGAGAAAAGTTTATACTGAATGCAGAGTTTGCTGATGGAAGAAAACAGCAATACACAGGGGAACAGGAGATTAAGGATTTTCTGAAAAATAATGCTGCTCTGGATGATGCGTATCGTGAAATACCGATAGTACTAATAAACAATGAGCTTATTATTGGTTATAAGGGAAAAGAAATTCCCAGGGGAAAATTTCTTGTTTTTTTGAAATGGGTAGAAGATGAAAATATTTATAATCTGCCAGGAGAGGAGTATGAACATAAGATCAGGACATATATACAGGAGAAAGGACCAAAGTGGGCGGAAATCGTGGTGAAAATTGATATTGAGTATCCTTTTAAGGGTGAGGGTATGAGAGGGATAAGGATAATCGATTCTCCGGGAGTTAATGCAGGAAAAGAGGGAGATGTTACAGAGTCTTACATAGAGTCGGCGGACGCGATTATGTTCTTGAAACCAATTACAGGCGCAGCTCCGGACGCTAGGAGTTTTAAGAAATTTTTGGAATCAAAGAGTGTAGATAAAAATAAGAATGATGTATTTCTTGTTTTAACACATACAGCATCCGAATCACAGACAACAATTAACGAAGCGCTTGATGAATATGTAAAAATATTTGGTGTGCAGCAAGCAGATACCCGGCATGGTATTGTGAAGAAGCAGATTATACCCGTAGATGGCAAGGCGAAGCTGTATTATAATTACTTCTATCATCTTTCGACAGAGGAAATCAAAGCGCATATGAAGGAATTAAATGTGGAACAAAAAGCTGAACAGTTCTTAAAATGTGCATGGTATGAGGCGCAGGGTGATAAGAATGATTTCCTGGACGAACTAAAGAAGCTTTCCAATTTTGACATTATTGAACAGGCGCTGAACCAGTTCGGGAGAAAGGCACAGTTTCTGATGTTAGGCGAATTTTTGGAAAGAATGTTAAAAGCCTACACGAAAATTGAAGTCGGATTAAAGGAACTGATTGCGAATTATGAATTGAAATCGGAAGATCCTGCAAAACTGGTTGATAAAATAAAAGAGATAAAAGAGGCACTTATTGACATTGAAAACAAAATGAATGCAACTGTAGATGAAATTATCCAAAAATATGCATCTTCCAGTTCGGATAGTATTATCGTAAAAAATGCAGATGCGGTTATGAATGCATATCGTGACGAAATAGAGAAAATAGACGGTAAAGATGATTCCAGTTTAGATCAACTTGAAAAATTGTCCTTTCGCCAGATAGATAAATTTATGGAGTTTGAAGAAGAATTGCAGCAGGCTGTGGTATCGGATTGTAATCAGTCTCTGATAGCTCTTAATGATAAAAGTACTATTCAATATGTGACATTGGAACCAGAGTTTTCAGAGGACGTCATAGAAAAAATCAAAGATTCTGTACGG
>Ga0137307_100511_pt1 | contig 49713 bp, 39 predicted proteins | sample NAcewD2O_March_2_FD_97180 | JGI IMG/M metagenome (GOLD analysis project Ga0137307, IMG submission 97180) | Mouse cecal microbial communities from Vienna, Austria - N-Acetylglucosamine amended D2O_March | ecosystem: Host-associated > Mammals > Digestive system > Large intestine > Cecum | place... | reverse complement strand
AAAGAGAAAACATCGAAAGAGAAAAATATTCGCAAGGCAAAATCATCCATTTCGGGACATCAAAAGGTCACGTTTACACCTCTAAACCTTAACTTCAGCATGCTTAACCTAAGGTTAGGAGGAAACAATGTGCTGCACCATGCACGTTCAAAATCTCCCGCAATCATTAATCCTTAACATGCAGACATTTCTTCTCCAAACCCACAGCCAAATGATACATTCCTAAAGACACCAAAGCCATAAGCAACTTCAAGTTGAAGCTATAAGGAGAGTTCATTATGGTTTTCTTCCGCACAGGGAAAAGCGTTTTCAACTCCCTGGCTGTAAACAGTTTACTATAATATGCATCCACTAACATTCGCAAGGCGGTCTGTTCAATGGCCTCTTCAAAACAAGATTCTTTTAATAATTGTTTTAAAAGAAAAAGATATTTTTGTCTTTCTTCAAATTTAATCCTCGATACTTGACGGGTTATAGATTCCGAATTACAAATATAATGATAGTATGCCTTAGACAAATATGTAACGCGATTAGTATGCAAAAAGAGCTTGATCATAGTCAGGGCATCCTCACAATAGTTTATACCAACCGGAAAATGGACATTCGAATCCTTATACAATCTGTGACGTACCAGTTTATTGCACATACTACCATGTACTCTTCCTCTTAAAATATCGCATACAATACTTTTACCCTCCAAAGTTATCGGTTCTTGCCTTTTCAATAGAACTGTCCCAGCCTCTTCATAATAGAAATCACAGATTACGATATCTGCATCATTCGCCATAGCTTCCTGATACATCTCTGCCAACATGGTCGGTTCTACCCAATCATCTCCATCTGCATGTATCAAATAATCTCCTGTCGCTTCCGTTATACCAAGTTCCCTGGCGTGACTTACACCTCCATTTGTTGTATGGATAGTTCTTACCCTTAGTTCTTTACATGCATATTCATCGCAGATGGCTCCAGTATTGTCCGTACTACCATCATCAATCAACAGAAGTTCAAAATCCTCAAATGATTGCACCAGAAAACTGTCTACACAACGCCTTAACGTATTCTCCACATTGTAAACAGGAATAATTACGGATATCTTAGTCATGGTTAACCTTCTATCAAATGATATACTTTTTGCATTGTTTGTTTCACATCAAATGCCTCAGCTTTTACTTTTGCTTTTAGCTTAAAATCATCACGTAACTGGCTATCATCTACCATCCTTTTTAAACCATCAAAAATTGAAACGTCATCGTGCCCAGTCAGTAACCCATATTTACCATCTTCCAACAATTCTGCAGAACCAGCAGTTCTTGTAGCTACCACAGGCGTACCCAAAACCAAAGCTTCACAAATAACGAAAGGAAGTCCCTCAGATTCTGAAGTACTTATCAATACATCGGCAGCCTTTATATATGGATATGGAGGATTTTGGAATCCCAAAAAAGTCACACAATCTCTCACACACAGTTCATCACACAATGCCAATAATTTCTGTTCGTCTTCTCCTACACCCAATATCTGGAAAGAAAGATGATAACCATTATCCTTGAACATCTTCGCCACCCGCAACAGCCTATCAAAACCTTTCACCTTTGCCAAACGTCCTACAGCAATCACTGTAAAAGTCTGATTGGATACATCTTTTTGAAGAGCTTTCGCATGTATCTTGTCCACATCTATGATGTTATAGATGCATTGTTTTGACACATTTATATCATATAACTTACCAAAAGCATTCATTGAATTGCGGGATACAAAAACAATTTCATCCATATTTGTATAATGTAACTTCTCGCGCTCCAGAGTCTTGAAAACAGTTTCAGTCCAATGATAATTATACAAGTCACAATGCACCCACGCAATATTCCTGTCAGTACAATGCCGCATCATATTATGAAACAACAATGGAGCCCCCTCTAAAAAAGATATTATCGCATCAAAATGCTGTTGTTTCATTTTGTATCGTATGACCATGCGCATTAACCATGTTGAATCATACTTCCAATAATACCGGAATGTTTTTCTCCTAAACGATTCATGCCAATAATCTTTTTTCTCGCCATACAAATACAATACCTTTACCGGCTCAGGAATCTGTTTCATATAAACGCCACCATAATATATGACACACAAAGTCACATCATACCGTTCATAATCAAAATTAGTAAGCAACTCAATCAAGGCTTTTTCCGCCCCACCCCCATGTAGACCTTCTATAATAAATAAAATTTTTTTCATTTGCATATTCAAATACGCATCAATAAGATTAATACACCTTAATAAAAACAACTACTCTAATTTATAAAAGCGATGACCTTTAACCCCCAATCTAATAAGCATTTTTAGATACCACTTATCATAATGAGCCAATAACCTTTCAGCAAAAGACAATTTTTTATCCGCGAAAATAGCCGTTTTATTCAGATATTTAAAATATTTAAGCCGAAAAGGATGCCTACATAATTTTTCCCAAGGTTTAGGTTTCCACGAATAATGCAATATAAACGGCTGAAATAGCACCGATATCATTTCATGCCTATCCCGTTTTCTCCATTTCTTAATCATGTAATAATGATAAAAAGCTTCTTCAACATTCCACTTTGGAGAGACATGCAAACATTTGTCATACAATAATGCATTTAATATATCTTGGTCATGAGCCTTCAATTTATCAGAATGCAGAGACATATACCGAAAAAAAAGTTCCGTCAAACCTTTCTCCCGCCAATATTCCAAATTAACCAACAAAACCCCAGCATTAAAATAACCATATTTTGCATCATATCCCAATCTTTCATAAACATCTGGTGCCGAACTACCCAGCTCTTCAACCGCTGCCAAAGCATACTCCGTCAATGAAGTATTCCAAAGTTCTTTTAACGGAACGTCAACAACAATATCACAATCCAGATATAACACTCGCTTTATTTCGTGAGGTAACAAATCGGCTATAAGTAACCTATAATAGGTGGCTATGCTCAAATGATCAGTAGCTTTAATCGGGCAACACTTCAAACAATTTGAATCTACCATATAATAGAAGAAACAACCGTCATAAGAAGTCACAATATCCTTTATCTGATTTAATAAATTCGGTTCCAATCCCTCTGAAAGAACATGAACAGAATGCCTGCCTTCTTTATTATTCTCAAAAAAGGAAACCAACATGCAACAACAGTGCTGAACATAATTATTATCTGTAGAACATACAAGATCCATTTTTATATAAATAGAAATTTAATATTTTAATCAAACAACTGATATATTTGCTGCATAACTTTATCAACAGCAAAATTGCCAGAACGCGCAGTTGCCTTTTCTGCATATTTTCGTCTCAATTTTTCATCATCCACCAGTAACTTTATCCCCCTATACACAGCCTCGTCATCATGTTCTGTCAGGATTCCACATCGTCCATCATCCAGCAATTCAACAGAACCGGCAGTTCGAGTTGCCACAACAGGTACTCCCAATCCCATAGCTTCACCAATAGCTAAAGAAAAGCCTTCTGACAAGGATGTACTGACATATACATCCGATTTTTTCAAATAGGGATAGGGATTGTCTTTAAAGCCAAGAAAACTAACCATATTCTGTACCCCCAATTCATTACACAATTTCTTCAATTGCCTTTCATAATCCCCCTCTCCTATTATTTGAAAACGAATAGGGTATTCGGCATTAGAAAAACGTTTTGCCACATACAACAATTTATCAAATGCCTTAACTCGATTCAGCGTTCCTATACTTGTTACAGTGAAACAGGAATAAGAAACCTCTTCCTTTTCGGCCAAGACTTTAATATATTCCGTATCAATAATATTATATATGCACGTAACAGGTACAGAAAGATCAAATACTTTTGAGAAATTGGCCATGGCCTGATAAGATACAAAAACGATCTTATCCATTCCTGAATAACATCGTTTCTCTGCTGATAAATTAGGGAATGCCGCCGCCGTCCAGTGATAAGTAGACAAATCACAATGTACCCATGTAATATTTACCGCTCCTTTATCTTTTATCAAGCTGTGCAAAAGCAAAGCACGCCCTTCTAAAAAGGATATAACGATATCATAAGAACCGTTTATCCGTTTTCGGAGCTGATACTTAAGCAAAAAAGAGAAGCCGTTATATCTTTTATAATAACGAAAAGCCTTGCGGCAAAACGTATGATTTCTCTTGTACAAAGAAATAAGTTCAACTTCTTTTGGAATATCATTCTTATATACTCCATCAGGATAAGCTATCAAAAGAGAAACATGATAGAGGGAATAATCAAATCTCCTGAGCAAGTCCAACAAAACTTTTTCGGCTCCACCACCACGTAAATTCTCAATTATAAATAATATCTCTTTTTTTGGCATCATTTACCCATTCCTAAACTTTTTTCTAATTAACTCCACCACTTCCATATGCTCAGAACTGAACTTACGGGCAAAAAGCTGTTCTGCCTGAAGCAGCTCCTCATAATTTTGCTGACGCCATACATAAGGTGCTCCCCTCGTCCAATCTATCAGACGCATATTGCCCCCATTATTGTTATCAAGACGATAGATATTCCCTTTAAAAGGTGAATTCCACAAAATGGTTTGCACAAATATCTCGTCAGGACACAACGTGTACTTAAAGCGTTTCAGTACAAAAGCCTTTTCCTTTACTATATATCGGCAGAAATCATCGGTTATACTGAACCATTGAGAACCTTTCTGAAAGCCAATCTCACTTTTCCTGCGAAAACGTATCAACTTCTGGAAAATCAACACCAAATTGTAGAAGGGCATAGTGAAAGCATGCCACTTATCATTAGGACGCAAACTTTTAGTAAACAAATAATAACGTGAGACTTTACGGTCCAGATCCTTCTGATGTTCCGTACTCTGCCAATATCCAACAAATTCCTTTCCTGCATTACGCTGAAAGAAATCATGAATATAGTCCTGACTCTTTATTGGCAGATCAGCACCCGACAAAAGATGATAGTACAAATAACTACCATGTTTTAACGCAGTCTCCATCAAGATAAACTCAGCCTCAACCAAACTGATATCTCCCCAATAAAGTTTAATTGAATCTTGTATGATATAAAATCCTGCATGTGACATTTGATAGTCCCGCATTTTTTTGCGCAACATTCTCGAACGACGATCAATAAAAAGATAAATATCATTCCTTTCATCATCGAGCATCGCCAAAAGACTCTTCAATATCGAGTATTCATTATGTGCTATAATTAAATAAGCATGCTTCATTAGAAGATTTCTAAAATATGGTTAGGTTGGTTATAATGTTTACAAAAGTACACTATATTTTAATACGTTGTTCATTTCTTACGAAATATTTCATAAATAAAGAGTAAATAACCTTTTTAACGCGCGAATATTGTTCTTTTTCCGCACAAGCCCACCCCTATATTTTGCATCCTGAACTTTTTTGATTTATCTTTGCGAATAATCCCAAACATAACAACAACTGAGAATGAAACAGTATGATTACCTCATTGTAGGCAGTGGTTTATTCGGAGCAGTATTTGCCCATGAAGCCCAAAAAGCCGGAAAACATTGTTTAGTCGTAGAGAAACGCCAACACACTGGAGGCAACATCTACTGTGAAGAAATAGAAGGGATACATGTACACAAATATGGCGCACATATATTCCATACAGATAATAAAAAGGTATGGCAATATGTGAACAGCCTTACCGAATTCAACCGATATACCAATTCACCCATAGCCAATTACAAAGGAAAGTTATACAACCTGCCTTTCAACATGAATACATTTCATCAGCTATGGGGCGTAAGTACTCCTGATGAAGCTAAAGCCAAAATAAAAGAACAATGCAAAAAATATGAACATATAACAACTGCCCGTAACTTAGAAGAGCAAGCCCTAAAATTGTGTGGAGAAGATATCTACCAACAATTGATCAAAGGATACACGGAAAAACAATGGGGACGTCCGGCAACACAACTTCCGGCATTCATCATCAAACGTATTCCTTTCCGCTTTATTTTTGATAACAATTATTTTAACGACGCTTATCAAGGCATTCCTGTAGGAGGATACAATGCATTGATAAACAATTTATTGAAGGGGATCGAAGTAAGAACAGAAACCAATTATCTGGAGTACCGTGATTATCTTGACGGATTGACAGAGCGGATTCTTTATACCGGATGCATTGATGAATATTTCGATTACTGCTATGGACCTTTAGAGTATCGCAGTCTGTACTTCGAGCATAAAACACTTAAGGGTATGGAAAACTTCCAAGGAAATGCAGTGGTGAACTATACCGATAGGGAGACTCCCTATACCCGCATTATCGAACATAAACATTTCGAATACGGGCAACAACCCTCTACTGTCATCACCTATGAATATCCGGACAATTTTGAAAAAGGGAAAGAGCCTTATTACCCCATCAACGACGAGACAAATACGCTAATATTTGAAAAATATCAGGCACTGGCGAAGCAAACAAATAACGTATTGTTTGGCGGCAGACTTGCACAATACACATATGCCGATATGGACGACACAATAATGGCCGCATTAGACCTGTGGGAAAAAGAAAACAGGACTTAAGCGCAATCTCAACATATTATGTTCTTCTTGAAGAAATCTGATATAGCGGTATCCGTAAAGATAAATCCGTCCTTATAAAGACGGTCAAAAGCAGGTTTACCGATGACACGATCATATTGTGCCTCTAATTTGCCTTCCTTGTATAGTTGATAGAAATAACGCCAATGAACACCACCATGTTTGCTGTTATGTTGTTCCAGCTGTTTACCACCATTAATCATTTTATCCATAAAGTGCCTCTTTCCACGTATATTATAATGGTAGACACGTACTTTAGCCTGTTCAGACCATTTAGGAAACATGGCAACTTTATGATTGCCCATGGAAATCTGAAGATAACAAGTTGTCCGATGAATGACTTTCTTATTTTGACGTTCGAACAAGGAGTAGCGTGACAGACCATACAACTCCGGTTCAGGAACAGACTTAACCATCTTATCCCATTGCCAGAAAGGCTTTTCTTCCTCTGGATAAACACTTGCTACCTCACATTCCAACACATTGGCATGAGTAACCGAAAGTTCCGTCTTAAGATTGCCGGAAGGAGAATACCACAACTCATCCGCATCGGCATTTATCACCCAATCAGCACCATATACATTTTTGGCTTTCCATATCATGCGATCCACCCACGCTTTTTGTTCATAATTGGTAGCAGTCTCAGCAATGAACTCTTTCACCCATCCCTTTTCTATATATTTACGGATTATATCCACAGTACGGTCCGTCGAATTATTATCAGTAATGATGAAACCATCCACTCCCATCGCCTTATGAAACATGAGATTTTCTTCCAGCACATCCTCTTCATTCTTGACCAGCATGGTCATTATCAGGCGTGGAGACGGTGTCTGACGAAAGGCTTTATAACTTTCGGCAAGAGCAAGAAATATTTTTTTAAACAGATACAAATTCATAATCTATAGTTTATTTATGCTTCATGATTCCAAGTCTTTCGTGTATTCCGTCACGATACGCCTGCCACAAATTGGGGATGTCATGCCATTGCCAAGCATCGGAAAACGGAATGGTAAACAAAGCCGTCACAATATATCCCATCACTCCGTTGAAACCGCGAAGATACCTGACAGCTGCATTACGTCCGTAACGATGATTGAGATAAGTGGAATTACGTATCTGATAGAATCGTTTCCATTTTTTCTTTTTGTTACGTTCGCTCCAACTGTCGTTCGAAAAGAACTTCTCTTTGTCCATCAAGGCTGTAGGAACGTATATAATCTTAAAGCCTGCACGCACAATGCGCAGACAGTAGTCCGTATCATCGCAAAATATAAAAAGTTCGCGATTAGGAAGTCCCACTTTCTCAATTGTTTTACGGTGTATGAGGGGACCTTCGAATGCAGTTCCTTTAATTTCGACGGGAGCAGTCACCACTTGTTTCGCCAACTTCCTACCATACATGGAAGAGAATGGATTGGTCAGATTATACTCCTGAAAATCATTCGTGAATACTTTTCCTTCCAGCAGTCTGCGGGGCGCAAGCACACCAATATCTGCACGTCCGGACTCCGCCAACAGTTTTTCCAAACAGTCGGCACGAGGAAAGACATCGTCGTCCATACACCATACCCATTCAGCACCCATCCGATAGGCATGTTCTATTCCTGTATAAAAACCGCCAGCACCACCTACATTCTCCTGTTCCAATACCACAAGGTCGTCTTGTGTTTTCAGCCATTCGGCAGTCCCGTCCGTACTTCCATTATTTACCACCACGATGGAAGAAACCGGAACGTTTTGCCGCAAACAGGCGATATTCCGTTTCAATAGCTTCAGTCGATTATACGTAACAACAACAGCAACAACATTCATGTCATTCAAATCTTTAGTAAAGGCCATCAATTTTTCCGTCCTGCGTGCTCCGATAAGCCGCCATCAGTTCATAACACTTTTCAACATCAAAGCCACGCAACTTGGCATATTCTTCGGCCATACAACGATGCATCTGCGGGGTAGCAGGCAGACGTTCGAAGTTCTTGCATCCGGCTTTTATGTTCACGTGTCCTATATGCATCCGGTTCAGGTCTACTATTTCTATTTTGATTGTATCATCTTCCTGCTTCCGGAAAAGAATATTCCCACGACCATAGTCTTTGTGTGCATAACCGTTTTCGTGCAAGACTGCCGTAGTACGTCCGATGGCACGTACTACCTCTTCGGAATAATCTATCTGCCGATTAAACAAATCGGAATATACGTAAGGACAATCGGACAAGCAACTGACGTAATAACTCCTACCGAACAACAGACCGACACGCTCATCCATCCACGCTACAGGCTGAGGAGTACCGACGCCTATTTCCAAAAAACGTCTGGCATACAGATAGGAACGCTTGGCTTTCGACGCGCGAAAGACTCCATAAATAAAACGGTTTACCAGATTAGGTCGGTGAAACGACTTCACTACATAAATTTGCCCTCCATATTCCATCTTTCTCAGTTCATTTCGCCCCTTGTGAATCACAGTTCCTTCACCATTCTGAAAGCGTGCGGGCAATGACTTGACAAAATCTTCCAGATTCTCATAATCAGGATGGACAGTCAATACACATGGATGAAAAAAACGATATATGGCGGTTATCAGCCCCTGCTTTTTTATCATAACATTTTTTTTCTTGGCTTTTCAAGCTATGCCGTTTCTTAAAAGTCGAAACGACAATATTCGCAACAAATATACAAATATTTAATATATATACAAAAAACACACAAGAAGCCGCACTCACGGTTTCCCTTACCAAACCGATTACAAACCCATTTTCAGATTTTATCCAACCCCTTTGTATATTTCAGCCAATAGTACTTCAGCGGATTTTTATATTTCAGTTGTTTCCACGGGCGACTACTATGCGGGCGATGCCACACAGGAAGCGTAGTGAAGAGATAATTACGGAAACCCTCTTTCAGTGATTGGTGGGAAATGGTCACATCGTGCCAATTCTTTTCGGGATTCAACTGATGGAAGTTGAAAGAACGGAGAAAATCCAAAGTCAGAAGCGAACAGCAAAAGCTACAGTGTTTCTGTTCGGGAAAAACTGAATTTTCGCGCCCTTTGGCAAACAGATAGGGATAGTTGATATCTCCATTTTCATCCACAGTGACAGCAGCAGCAATACCGCAATCTTTTCTTTCCGAAGCACCATCGAACAGCGACTGCAAGGTATCGCTTTTCACGATAACATCAGACTCCACAATCGCAAGCCCCGCCTCTTCGGCAACTGCACGTTCCTGTGCCATCTGCAACACCAATAGATAATTGGGTGAAGGATGATCGGTGATTTCCGCAAGGTTTACCAGTTCGAACCCCAACCTGCCGGAAGCCTCACGCAGCCGGGACGTATTCTCCTCCGTACTGAAATCGTTGTAAACGGTATAAGTAAAAGGGGTTCTCAAGTTTGATGCCATAATGGCATCTATCGTCTGCAAGGTAAGCTCGATGGAATCCTTTACAGGTGTGATGATATGGATACGCTTCATTCCTTATAACTGTTTTTTTACCTGTTTCTACAAACGGTCATGCCTATACTGTCAGGTAGGCACATTTGTACAACTTGACAAAATTAGGCATTATTTAGCATACTGCCAAACAGTTTGTTGCTTTTGTGAACACCCCCGCTCTACCTTAAACAAGCTTTGCGTCATTTCAGATAAGTGTTTCGATAATATGCCCGTAGAAAGTCTTCTTTCCCTCCGATGTTTTAAGGGAGAACGTTTTCTTGTAAGTCAGTTTTTTGGGGATCATAGTTCTTCTACAAGATGTTTCACCATAAACATTTGTGTATTATACAACTAACAAATTGGTGAAAGATGTGAGGGATGGAATATGGTACTTATTTTGATTGTTATTTTAGTTCGAAGAAACTCATCATTACATTATTTGTTATGTTCCATTACATTACTTGTTATGCTCCATTACATTACTTGTTATGCTCCATTACATTACTTGTTATACTCCATTACATTACTTGTTATGACATATATCTTTTCCTGATTTCACTAGATACTTTTTTCTTTTCATTAACTAAAACAGTAGACGGTGTTATAAATTCCCTACTGAATCAGTAGACACACCCCTCAAACTGTGCTGTTTTAATAGACACTCTAGTGACTCTTATCCCTCTTCCGATCACAGTTTTTCCGAAATTAAAGGAAACCATATTACATGTTTCTTGCAAAATAAATGTATCTTTGCATAAAGTCGTAACAACAAACAAAAGTCAGATATGGAAGTGAATGCCCGCAGGTATCCGATAGGAATACAACATTTTGAACAGTTGCGCAATCGTGGTTGCGTATATGTAGACAAAACGGAATTGATTTACCGATTAACGCATACCGACCAAATCTATTTCCTCAGCCGTCCCCGCCGTTTCGGCAAGAGCCTACTCATATCCACACTGGAGGCTTATTTTCAAGGAAAGAAAGAATTGTTCAAGGGACTGGCTATGGAACATCTGGAACAGGAATGGGCTACCTTCCCGGTATTGCATATCGACTTCAGCATCAGTAAGTATCTGACTGCCGACTATCTGCGTGCCGCCATCAACTGGCATCTGAAACAATGGGAAGAAGAATACGGTTGTCCTGCTTCAGACACATTCTTCAGCGTACGTCTAAGCAATATCATCAAATGCGCCTATCAGAAAACCGGAAAGCAGATAGTACTGTTAGTGGACGAATATGACTCCCCCATGTTTGATAGCAATAGCGACCCTGCCTTGCAAAACGAGCTAAGAGGTATCGTGCGCGACTTTTTCAGCCCCATCAAAGGACTGGGACAATACCTTCGTTTCTTTTTCATCACGGGTATCAGTAAGTTCAGCCAACTGAGTATTTTCAGCGAGCTGAACAATTTAAAAAACATCAGCATGCGCGATGACTTCAGTGCACTTTGCGGCATCACAGAAGAAGAATTGTTGACACAATTGAAACCCGACATTGAGCAGATGGCGGAAGCAAACAACGAAACATACGAAGAAGCATGCGCACACCTTAAACATCAATACGATGGTTATCATTTCAGTAGCGGTGGTCCGGACATTTACAACCCTTTCAGCCTATTCAACGCTTTTGATGCCAAAGAATACAAAAACTATTGGTTCTCCACAGGAACACCCACTTTCTTGCTCGACCTCCTTCGCCAAACTGATTTCGATGTACGCAACCTGGACGGACTAACAGCCACCGACGAGCAGTTTGATTCGCCCACCGACCAGATAACCGACCCCATTCCGGTACTTTACCAAAGCGGTTATCTGACCATAAAAGGCTATGACCCCACTTTCCGCATCTATAACCTTGCTTACCCCAACAACGAAGTCCGCTATGGTTTCACTGAATCCCTGTTGCCTATGTACGTGCACCGTTTCCCACGGGAAAATACATTCTACGCAGTCTCTTTCCTGCGCGACCTGATGAAAGGCGACATCGAAAGTTGCCTGGAACGTACCCGTGCATTCTTCGCATCCATCCCCCACGATCTGGAAAACAAGACAGAAAAGCACTATCAAACCATCTTCTATCTGCTTTTCCGCCTGATGGGACAATACGTAGATGTAGAAGTGAAAAGTGCCATAGGCCGTGCGGATGTCGTCTTGAAGCTACAAGATGCCATTTACGTCTTCGAATTCAAATACGACGGAACACCCGAAGAGGCTTTGGCACAGATTGACAGCAAACAATACGCCATCCCCTATCAAATGGACAACAGACAAGTGATCAAGGTCGGAATAAACTTCGACAGTGCCACACGTACCATTGGCGAATGGAAAATCATCCGCCCGTAAAGAGAAGAAAGGCTGTATCTGAACAAAAAAGAAGACCTAATAAGACAGCAAAATGAAAGTTATCGTTGACAACAAAATACCTTATATAAAAGAAGCTATCGAACAGATAGCCGACGAAGTAATCTATGCCCCCGGCAAAGACTTCACTCCGGATATAGTGAAAGACGCCGACGCACTCATCATACGCACCCGCACACGCTGCAACCGCGAACTGCTGGAAGGAAGCCGCGTCCGGTTCATCGCCACCGCCACCATCGGATTCGATCACATAGATACCGCATACTGCCGCCAGGCAGGCATCACCTGGACCAATGCTCCCGGATGCAATTCCGCTTCCGTCGCCCAATACCTGCAATCCGCCCTGCTGCTTTTGGAACAGCAGAAAGGTAAACGCCTGTCAGAAACGACCATCGGAATTGTGGGAGTAGGCAACGTGGGAAGTAAAGTAGCGGATGTAGCACACGGACTGGGGATGAAAGTATTACTGAACGACCTCCCAAGGGAAGACCAAGAAGGAACCAGCCGTTTCAGTCCGCTAAAGCTTCTGGCAGAAGAGTGCGACATACTGACCTTCCACGTACCCTTGTGCAAAGAAGGAAGATACAAGACTTTCCACCTGGCCGACGATGCATTCTTCCGCTTACTGAAACGACAACCGGTCATTATCAATACCTCCCGAGGCGAAGTAATCAAGACCGAAGCCCTGCTCAAGGCACTCGAAACCGGACAAATCTCCGACGCCATAATCGACGTATGGGAAAACGAACCGGACATCAATCTCTCCTTATTAAATAAGGTGTTCATCGGCACCCCGCACATTGCCGGCTATTCGGCAGACGGAAAAGCCAATGCCACACGCATGTCGCTGGACGCGCTTTGCAAATACTTCGGCATACAAGCCGACTACCACATCACTCCGCCCGCCCCAGCGAATCCTCTGCTTACAGCACGCTCCACAGCGGACGCTTACCTGCAAATGTACGACCCCCGAAGAGACAGCGAGGCCTTGAAGACAGCCCCCGAACTGTTTGAACAACTGCGAGGAGACTATCCGTTACGAAGAGAAAAGGAAGCCTTCAGTCTGATTCTTTCATCATAACCCATAATGCGGAGAAAATATCCCCCTGACATGATTCTGATATAAATCGGATAGACCGCAGGAACCATTCAACCTATTTCGGACAACAACTGCTCTATCACCTCCGGATAGACTTCGTACTCCAATGCATGAATGCGACACGCCAGTTCCTCCGGTGTATCTTCCGGCAAAACCGGACATCTCACCTGCCGGATCACATCCCCTTCGTCATAGTGCTCATTAATATAATGTATGGTAATGCCACTTTCGACCTCCCCCGCAGCAAGAACCGCCTCATGCACACGGTTGCCATACATTCCCTTTCCACCAAACTTGGGCAACAACGAAGGATGAATATTTATGATTCTGCCTGGATAAACATGCAAGATAGCCTCCGGCACACGCGCCAGAAAACCTGCCAAAACCACAAAATCCACCCCATGCTCTTCCAACACAGACAAAATCGCGCCCCCATGCTCCCACTCATCCTTCGGGAAAAAACAATAAGGTACTCCCAATCCGCGAGCACGTTCCAATACAAAGGCATCCCTCCGGTTCGTCAGTACCAAAGCCACGGAAGCTGACTTTTTTACCTGAAAATAACGGATGATATTCTCCGCATTCGTACCACTTCCCGATGCCAAAATAGCGATATTTTTCTTCATAAAACCTGCTTTTTGTGCACAAAACCGTAAAAAATGTGCAAAATGGTGCATTTATTTCCTCAAATATTTGCGAGTAACGATAAATATTTATTCCTTTGCCACGCAAAATTAAAGAAAAAAACTATTTATTATTAATTAAAAACTTAAAGTTATGTCTGAAATTGCATCAAGAGTGAAAGCGATCATCGTTGATAAATTAGGCGTTGAAGAATCAGAAGTTACTAACGAAGCAAGCTTCACAAACGATCTGGGAGCAGATTCTCTTGACACTGTAGAACTTATCATGGAATTCGAAAAAGAATTCGGCATCTCAATTCCCGATGACCAAGCTGAGAAGATTGGTACTGTAGGCAACGCCATTTCTTACATCGAAGAACACGCTAAGTAATCTTATCCATCAATTTAATATGGAATTAAAAAGAGTTGTAGTAACAGGTCTCGGCGCCATTACTCCTATTGGCAACAGTGTTTCCGAATTTTGGGAAAACTTAGTGAATGGGGTTAGTGGAGCAGGACCTATTACTCATTTCGACGCTTCCCTTTTCAAGACCCAATTTGCTTGCGAAGTCAAAGGCTTCGAAGCAACCCAATACATCGACCGCAAAGAAGCCCGCAAAATGGATCGATACACACAGTTCGCCATCGTGGTAGCCAAAGAAGCGGTTGCAGACTCTGGCCTTGACGTCGAAAATGAGGACTTAAACAGAATCGGTGTCATCTTCGGCGCCGGTATTGGTGGTATCCATACATTTGAGGAAGAAGCTGGAAACTATGCTACCAACAAGGAAAACGGTCCCAAGTTCAATCCGTTCTTCATCCCCAAGATGATTTCGGACATCGCTGCCGGACAGATTTCCATCATGTACGGTTTTCATGGTCCCAACTACGCGACATGTTCTGCATGCGCCACATCAACGAACGCCATTGCCGATGCATTCAACCTCATCCGTTTGGGTAAGGCAAATGCCATCGTGACCGGTGGTTCGGAAGCTGCCATCGCAGCTTGCGGTGTAGGCGGTTTCAATGCAATGCACGCTTTGTCCACCCGCAACGACTCTCCGCAGACGGCATCTCGTCCGTTCAGCGCAAGCCGCGACGGTTTCGTAATGGGTGAAGGTGGCGGTTGCTTGGTTCTCGAAGAACTGGAGCACGCCAAAGCACGTGGTGCAAAAATCTATGCAGAAGTAGCCGGCGTAGGAATGTCTGCCGATGCACACCACCTAACAGCTTCACATCCGGAAGGATTAGGAGCCAAATTGGTGATGATGAATGCACTGGAAGACGCTGAGATGAAACCCGAGGAGATAGATTACATCAACGTTCACGGTACATCTACTCCTGTAGGTGATATATCGGAAGTAAAAGCCATCAAGGACGTATTTGGCGAGCACGCGTATAAGTTGAACATCAGTTCGACAAAGTCCATGACGGGTCACTTACTGGGTGCCGCCGGTGCGGTAGAATCCATCGCCAGCATCCTTGCCATCAAGAATGGTATCGTACCTCCGACCATCAATCACGAAGAGGGTGATAATGACGAAAACATCGACTATGACCTGAATTTGACGTTCAACAAAGCGCAAAAGCGTGAAGTGAACGCAGCCTTGTCCAACACTTTTGGATTCGGTGGTCATAATGCATGTATTATCTTCAAGAAATACGCAGATTAATCAGTCGTGTTACGTAATCAAATAGACAAGATAAGGCTCCTATTCTACAAGGATAGAGAGTCTTATCTTTGTTTTTATAAGATATTGGGGTTCTTCCCCCGCAACATCCAGATTTACCAGCAGGCACTGTTGCACAAATCCACATCCATCCGGTCGGAAAAGGGTCGTCCGCTGAACAATGAACGACTGGAGTTTTTGGGCGATGCCATACTCGATGCCATCGTAGGAGATATCGTCTACAAGCATTTTGAGGGACGCCGCGAGGGTTTCCTCACCAACACGCGTTCTAAAATCGTGCAACGGGAAACACTGAACAAACTGGCAGTGGAAATCGGACTGGACAAACTCGTGAAATATTCCACCCGTTCTTCCTCACACAACAGCTACATGTACGGCAACGCATTCGAAGCGTTTATCGGCGCCATCTACTTGGATCAGGGATACGAACGTTGCAAGCGTTTCATGGAGGAAAAGATATTCAAGAAGTACATCGACCTGGACAAGATGTCACGCAAAGAGGTCAACTTCAAGTCGAAACTAATCGAATGGAGCCAAAAGAATAAAATGGAGGTCTCCTTTGAACTGATCGAACAATTCCTCGACGAGGACTATAACCCGATGTTCCATACGGAAGTGCGCATCGAAAGTATATCAGCCGGCAAAGGTACCGGATATTCTAAGAAAGAATCGCAACAGAATGCAGCGCAAATGGCATTGAAGAAGCTCAAGAGTGACAAAGATTTCAGGGAAGAAATCCAAATGATTAAAGAACAAGGACAGATAGCCACAAACGATGCGGAAGAGTGTATTTGCAGCACAATAAGCACTTGCCATTCGGACTAGCAAACGGATAGCAGATGATACTGGGGCATAAGCACCTGGTTCATCGAAAACTACCTATACCTGAAATTCGGTATTTGGATGAGAAGTACATTTGTCACTTATAGCGCAAACATACTCTCAATTCTTATTCTAGCATACAGCATAACCGTAACTATCCTGATTTATCAATCAAAGGATATCCCGGAAAGGAAGAAGAAAATCATCAAAGCCTCCATACACTTTGTTTTAAGCATCCTGCTTGTCTGGTATTCCTTGCAGGCAATTCAAGGATAAACGATTTGCAAAAGGTTACTCAATATAATAATATTCGACAACGATACTGGTTACCAAAAAGGAGTTCAAAGTTTATTCTACTGGTACATTTATTTTTAACATATGAAGATCATATTCAATATAACAAACACTATGAAGAAACTTCTAAAAATTATTGCCCCACCCATAGTGGTTATCTTGTTCACTGTTCTCTATATCAACGACAGTGAGTGTTCACTGGTAGGTGCCGTTTGTATGGCATGCGTAATAGGAGGCTTATTTTTCTTCCCCATCCCTTACAGCTGGGGAAAAGCCGGATACTTGGCATTGGGAACTGTCCTTTGCATCATCTTTACACTATTTCTTATTCTTGAGAAAGATTTAGCGTTCAGTACATCTCTGTTATATGCTATTCCTGCGTCTATAGTGATATGTATTGTGCAATATCTGAATCAAAGGACAATACAGAAGTTCCTCACTAACAAAAATAGCTCCTATTAAACCGAGAGTCTTTATATAGTTGCGAGTTGAGAATGAAGAGTCTTTATTAAGTGATAGTTAAAAGCGAAAGGGTGTATCATAATGCCCAAATTGAAAGAATTATCCCTGTCACAGCTATTTGCAGCAGGGATGATTTTTTCAAAAAAAGGAGTTTTGATACACCTTCTTAACCAATGATGCACTTAATAACAATGCATTTAACTCTTAACTCCCAGCTCTCAATTCTCAACTATATAAAGTTTGCGATTAAACAACAGCCTCAACTAAACAAGACTATCAGCAATAACTCCTTCTATTTCTCCGGATTCTCCCGATAGCCCCTTAAAAGGAAATCTCTTTAATCAAATCCCTCATCCGAAGCAAGCCATTCACCCAAAGCAAATCCCCATTCTCCGCCCCTGCACTACGAGGTCATTGTCTTCGGTCACCAGTTTCAGTTTGCCTGCCACCTCTTCCAGAGGAGCGGAAGAGATTTCATTTCCCTTCAACGTAATCATCCTGCCGAACTGCCCGTTGGCAATCAATTCGGTGGCATGGCCGCCCATGCGGGTGGAAAGGTTACGGTCGAAAGGTGTAGGCGAACCACCGCGCTGGATATAACCAAGCACAGTCTCACGGGTTTCGATGCCAGTCTCGTATTCAATCTCCTGGGCGATGTACTCGGCGGCACGTTTGTGTCCGTCGGTCTGTATGCCCTCGGCAACGACTACGATGGAATAGGGTTTGCCCTTCTTCAGACGGTTCAGTATCGTTTCACCTATGCTGTGGATGTTATAAGGGATTTCAGGTATCAGAATGACATCTCCCCCACCTGCCATGCCCGAGTAGAGCGCTATCCAACCGGCTTTGTGCCCCATTACTTCAATCACCATCACACGCTTGTGTGAACTGGCGGTGGAATGCAGGCGGTCGATGGCATCGGTAGCTATGCTGACAGCTGAATCGAAACCGAAGGAGAAATCCGTTCCCCAAATGTCGTTATCGATGGTTTTGGGCACGGAGACGACATTCAGCCCCATTGCCGCCATCTTGGCTGCGGTCTTCTGCGTACCATTGCCGCCAATGCAGACGATGCAATCCAATCCCAGTTCGCGGATGTTCTGTTCCATCAGTGCCGGTTTGTTGACACCGGAGACAACGCCGTTCTTCTTGAAAGGCTTCTCGCGCGAAGTGCCGAGCATCGTTCCGCCCAGATTCAGCAGTCCGGATAAAGACTTGTCAGTGAACGATTCCACATCTTTGGTCAGCAGGCCCTGAAAGCCGCTATGAATACCTACCACTTCCATCCCATAATGATTGATTGCCGTCTTGCATACCCCGCGAATGGTGGCATTGATGCCCGGACAATCTCCTCCCGAAGTCAAAATACCGATTCTCATAACACTTTTGTCTGAATTATTGTTCTTTAGGACGTAAAGGTAGAAAAAAAAGAGAAAAAAGATAGAGAAGCCGATAAATAAGATTAATTTTGCGCGATAAAAATCTTTTTTTTTAAGCAAGAGAGATGAGTATTATCACAGCATTACTGAATAAGGTGTATTTTGCCCCTCGACTGAAAGAAATCAATTTATATGCCTGCCGTGCAGGAGAATTGCAGCATAAAGTGCTGTTGCGCCTGTTGCGCATGGCGGAGAATACGGAATGGGGCAAGAAATATGACTATAAGAGCATACGTACATACGAGGATTTCAGGAAGCGGCTTCCCATACAAACATACGAAGAGGTGAAACCGTACGTGGAACGTCTGCGTGCCGGAGAACAGAACCTGATCTGGCCGACGGAGATACAGTGGTTTGCCAAGTCTTCGGGTACGACCAACGACAAAAGCAAGTTCTTGCCTGTCAGCAAGGAGTCGTTGCACGATACTCACTATCAGGGAGGTAAGGATGCTGTAGCCATCTACTTAGGGCAAAATCCTGAAAGCCGGTTTTTCTCCGGCAAAGGGCTGATACTGGGCGGCAGCCACAGCCCGAATCTCAATACCAGGAACGGGCTAGTGGGCGACCTTTCTGCCATCCTGATACAAAATGTCAATCCTTTAGTGAATCACATCCGCGTCCCAAGCAAGGAGATTGCGCTCATGGGCGACTTCGAGAGCAAGATGAAAGCTATTGCCGACAGTACCATTGCACAGAATGTCACCAACCTGTCGGGGGTTCCTTCGTGGATGCTGGTGCTTATCAAACATATTCTGGAGAAGACTGGCAAGCAGTCATTGGAAGAGATCTGGCCCAATTTGGAGGTCTTCTTCCACGGAGGTGTCGCCTTCACTCCCTATCGCGAACAATATAAAGATGTGATCCGCTCTTCCAAGATGCACTATGTGGAGACATACAACGCTTCCGAAGGATACTTCGGCACACAGAATGATCCGGCCGACCCGTCGCTGTTGCTAATGATCGACTATGGCATCTTCTATGAATTCATTCCGCTGGAAGATGTGGGCATGGAGAACCCGCGTATTTATTGTTTGGAAGAAGTGGAGACGGAGAAGAATTATGCAATGGTGATCTCCACCTCAGCCGGTTTGTGGCGCTACATGATCGGGGATACGGTGAAGTTTACGCAGAAAGCCCCATACAAGTTCGTCATTACCGGACGTACGAAGCATTTCATCAATGCCTTTGGCGAAGAGTTGATTGTGGACAATGCCGAGAAGGGATTGGCAAAGGCGTGCGAAGCAACCGGAGCATTGATTACGGACTATTCCGCCGCACCCGTGTTCATGGATGCCAAAGCCAAATGCCGCCATCAGTGGCTGATAGAGTTTGCACAGATGCCGGACAGTTTGGAGAGGTTTGCAAAGGTACTGGACAACACGCTGAAGGAGGTAAATTCCGACTACGAAGCCAAAAGGCAAAACGACCTTGCATTGCAACCGCTGGAGGTGGTCATCGCACGCAAGAACTTGTTTCACGACTGGTTGGCACAGAAAGGAAAGTTGGGCGGGCAGCATAAGATACCACGACTGAGCAACACCAGACAGTATCTGGAGGAAATGTTGGAGTTGAACAGAGAAGGCTGACCGTAAGAACACAACAATTTTCCCTTTGGAAGAGGGGGAAAATACAAGAGGATAGAATAGCAATTTAATATCAATTGTTTCGTAAATTTCATCTTACATAAACACTTATGCGTTTTTTGGAATCGGTAGTAATAATACCCAATGCATCATACGATGATACCTCCGCCGAGTAACAACCCCTCTTCATCATAAAACGCTGCCGCCTGACCGGAAGCTATCGCCTCGAGCGGTTCATGCAGAGCCACATGCAGGCGGTCTCTGCCTACACGGCTGACAGTGCAACGGTTTGCCTGCTTGCGATAGCGTATCTTGACAATCAAGTCATCTCCCCGAAACAAACGGGATTCGTCGGCGGCACTCCAGTGTTCCAGCTCCATCTCGTTTTTATACAGCGACGGGAGTGAGGCAAGCACCACTTCGTTCGTCGCTTTCCTGATCTCCTTCACGAACACAGCGCGGTTCAACTGAATACCCAGTCCCCTACGCTGCCCTATCGTGTAAAAGGGATAACCTTCGTGCCAACCCAAGAATCTTCCACTTTCATCGAGGAAACGTCCTTTTCCGGGCAGAAGTTTCTGAGGTACTTCACGACGCAGAAAAGAGCGGTAGTCCATCGGACAGAAACAGACACCCATGCTATCTTTCTTTGTTGCCGCCCGTTGGAATCCCCTTTCGGCGGCGTATGAACGGACTTCACTCTTCGTCAGATCGCCCAGCGGGAGAAGCATGCGCTCCAGTATCTCTTGCTGTAATCCCCACAGGAAGAAGGACTGGTCCTTGTCGCGGTCGGCTGCGGGAGCAAGATAATAGGAGCCGTCTCGAAAGACCTTTCGCACATAGTGCCCTGTCGCAATCCAATAAATCTCCTTCTCATCGGCAATCTTCGCCAGCAAAGGCCATTTGAACTCATTGTTGCAAAGCGTGCAGGGCACGGGAGTACGGGCAGAGAGGTATTCGTTGATGAAGTACGTGACTATGCGGTCGCGGAACAAGGGGCGGACATCAACCGTGATATGCGGGATATTCAGACGGGAAGCAAGCGTGCGGGCGTCCTCCAGATTCTCCTCAATGCCTTCCGAATCGTAGAAACGGAAAGTCACCCCGATTACTTCATAACCGGATTCCTGCAACAGCATGGCAGCCACAGAGCTATCGGTGCCGCCACTCATGCCAAGCAATACACGTCTCTTCGATTTCATATCCTTATGATTTATGCAAACCTAAACTGAAAAAGCCGGTACAAAAGTAATAAAGGAAAAAGAGAATTGCTATACCATCGGCGGAATTAGAGCCTGTTTAAATTTTGTTCAGCCTTCTTTTGAGTTCCTTTTGAGGAAAATTTAAACAGGCTCTAAATACTTCCGATAACAACTTCGTCTCCCGACGATCATCAATAAAAAGGATGAAAGGAACCATTATCTTATGAAATTGTTGTAACTTTGTGCTCTTAAAAGACTTAAAAATAAAACATTATGGAACATCAACTGACGATTTACAACACCTTAGATAGGAGAAAGGAGCTATTCGTGCCTCTGCACGCTCCGCACGTAGGGATGTATGTATGCGGCCCTACCGTCTATGGCGATGCCCACTTGGGACATGCACGCCCAGCCATCACCTTCGACCTGCTTTTCCGTTATCTCACTCACCTGGGATACAAAGTGCGCTACGTACGTAACATCACCGATGTAGGCCATCTGGAACACGATGCAGACGAAGGCGAAGATAAGATTGCCAAGAAAGCCCGTCTGGAACAGATGGAGCCGATGGAGGTCGTGCAATATTACGTGAACCGCTACCATAAGGCAATGGAAGCCCTCAATGTGCTTCCGCCCAGCATCGAACCACATGCCTCGGGACACATCATCGAGCAGATCCAACTTGTCAAAGACATACTGGAAAACGGTTATGCTTACGAAAGCGAAGGCTCCGTCTACTTCGATGTAGAGAAGTATAATAAAGACCATCACTACGGCAAACTCTCCGGCCGTAACCTGGACGACGTGCTGAACACGACCCGCGAGTTGGACGGACAAGCCGAAAAGCGTAATCCCGCCGACTTCGCCCTTTGGAAACGCGCCCAACCGGAGCACATCATGCGTTGGCCCTCTCCGTGGAGCGACGGATTCCCCGGATGGCATTGCGAATGTACGGCTATGGGAAAGAAATACCTCGGCGAACAATTCGACATACACGGCGGAGGAATGGACCTCATCTTCCCCCACCACGAATGCGAAATCGCCCAATCGGTAGCCTCACAAGGCGATGACATGGTGCACTACTGGATGCACAACAACATGATCACCATCAACGGACAGAAGATGGGCAAATCGTACGGTAACTTCATCAACCTCGACGAATTCTTCAGAGGAAGCCACAAACTACTGACACAAGCCTACAGCCCGATGACTATCCGCTTCTTCATCCTGCAAGCCCACTACCGTAGCACCGTAGACTTCAGTAACGAAGCCCTACAAGCCGCCGAAAAGGGTTTGTCACGACTGATGGACGCCGTCAGCGGACTGGAAAGAATCACTCCTTCCGCCACTTCGAGCGTAGACGTCAAAGCACTGCGTACGAACTGCTACGAGGCTATGAACGACGACCTGAACACACCGATCGTCATTGCCCACCTCTTCGACAGCACCCGGATGATAAACAATATCCTTGCCGGCAACGACACCATCAATGCCGAAGACCTGAACGAACTGAAAGAGACCTTCCACCTCTTCTGCTTCGACATTCTGGGACTGAAAGAGGAGAACAATTCGAACGAAGAGCGTGAAGCCGCCTTCGGTAAAGTGGTAGACATGTTGCTGGAACAACGCATGAAGGCAAAAGCCAACAAAGACTGGGCCACCAGCGATAAAATCCGCAACGAACTTACAGCTCTCGGTTTCGAAATCAAAGATGGTAAGAACGGTTGTGAGTGGAAGTTGAACAAATAGTTCTACCCACCCACACCTTCGGTGAAAAAAAATGCCTCCTTCCGTTCATCACTGAACAGAGAGGAGGCTTCACCATTAAAAAAAAAGAGAGTCCTAATAAGCTATCATATCCGAAAGGATACGTTCCCTGTACCAAGGATCATCTATTGCCTTCAACTCTCTACCCATCTCGCAGCAGAGTTCCGCAACAATCTCCTGATTCTCTCCCAACGGAAGATTATTCATCTGGTACGGGTCTTTTTCGTCGTCAAACAACAACGCTTTTTTCAACGCCCGGTCTTTCTTGTCAATATAGAGAGCCAGCGTATAACGTGCCGTCTTATATCCTCTTGCAGAGGGGAAATAGGTCGTCACCTTACCATCCGCATCCTTTTCTCCATCCAGGTTTTGAATGTATAAGGCACCTGCCGGACGCTCCATCTCCGTCTTTTCATTGAGGAAAAGCGATGCCCAGTTACGTCCCTGTACATTGGCGGGGATAGAGTCTCCAAGACCGCACAAACCCAACATCGTCGGCATAATGTCGGGAGCGGACATCAGGAGATTGTCCACCCGCGGACGGATATGTCCGGGATAGCGCACCAGGAACGGAATGTTCATAGACTCGGAGTAAGGAGAGTTCTTCGGGTCGTCCGTAAACTGGCTACACATGGTTTCGCCGTGGTCGGAAGCGAAGATGACGATGGTATTCTGATCCAATCCCTGCCCTTTCAGTGCTTCCAGTATCTGGCCAAACGCGCGATCCACGCCGGTGACGGAAGCAAAATAGTAACGCACGCTCTCTGCCTTCTCGCGCTCCTTGTCGGCATTGGGGCGGATAAGCAGGCTGTCCAAGGGCTGGTCTTTATATAAATTGAAATCTTCTTCCATGCAGTCGTCCAAGGAGCGGTACGGGCTGTGGGGCGGATTCATGCCCACCATAATGAAGAACGGTTTCTTCGGGTCGCGCACATTGCCTTCGTTCTTCAGATAAGAGACCACCATAGCCGCTTCGTGCAGCGGTGACCACTCCTTCGGGTCGTGGCGGTTTCCCTCCGTGTCCCAATAATGAGGATCCTTATGCACATCGAACGTTCCGTAAGAATACCAGTAGTTGAAACCGTGGCGCCGCTCTCTCGGCGTATAGGCATCCCATGCCGGCACACGGTCTTCCACGTAGTGTCCGGGGCGTTGCGGGTCGTTCGGCATCGGATAGTCGGCGTGCAGCTTACCGAAGTAGGCACAGTCATAGCCCGACTTGCTGAAAACATCACCGATACACTCTACGTCTTCACGCAACGAACTGATGGGACGGCTCGAATTGCAGTTCAAGGGGACGCCACTCTTATTGGGATACATACCCGTCAGCAACATTCCCCGGTGAGGGCTACTCAGCGGACAATTGCTCTGGGCAGAACTCAGCACCAACGCTTCGCGTGCAAAACCGTTCAGATTTGGCGTATGCACCGGATCGTTGCGGAAGTTCACCTTATCGCGGAAACCTTCTTCTCCCCAAAAACCCATCGCCTGGTTGCGATACTGATCGGGAAAGACGTAAATGATGTTTGGAAGTTGTGCCTGCTCTTCCTGCTGAGTTTTGCAGCCTTGCAGGGCTAACAGGCTTACACTTCCTAAAAACAAACTAAACCGATTCATCATAATCTATTCCGTTCTTTACTACTCAGAAAAGTTTCTTACCGGCTTCCAAATCCCTCTTACGCATGATCCCTTCCAAGAAATAATAGTCAGCATAGTTCAGCGGAACATCAATTTCCGCATTGTGAGGAATGCTACCTACGGAGTGCATCAGGATGAAGTTTCCGTTCGTTCCCACCTCGGCACGGTAGGCAGGAGAGCCAAGGCTTCCCATAATCTTGTCAGCAGTCGCTTTGTAATTCTTGTCGGGGAGGTAGGTGCTCAGCTCATAGAGTGCCGAAGCCGTACAGGCAGCCGAAGAGGCGTCACGCGGTTCGTCGGGCTTGTTCGGAGCATCATAGTCCCAATAAGGCACAAGGTCTTCCGGCAGATTAGGATTGTTGAAGATGAAGTCGTGAACTTTTACAGCCATATCCAGATATTTCGGATCGCGAGTATAACGGTAGCACATGGTATATCCGTAAAGTGCCCATGCCTGTCCGCGTGCCCAAGAGGATTCGTCGGCATAACCTTGCGCGGTCTGTCTGCTGCGCACTTCACCGGTTTCAGGATCATAGTCCACTACATGATAGCAGCTGTTGTTGTCGCGGAAGTGGTTCTTCATCGTAGTGTCGGCATGCTTCACTGCTATATTATAATAGGTGGAATCGCCCGAAAGTCTGGAAGCTTCAAACATCAGTTCCAAGTTCATCATGTTATCTATGATCACGGGGCACTTCCAGCCACGACGTGCCTGCCAGCCCTTGTCGGCATCCCAAGATTGCAGGACACCTGCCGCCGGGCGGAAACGGGTGGAAAGAGACTTTGCCGTCTGGATGATGACAGGTTTATACTCTTCTTTGTTTGCAAAACGGTATCCGTTCAGATAGCTGCTACCGATCATAAAGCCTACGTCATGATGCCACGTGAGGTACTTCACAGAATCGAGAGCTTCAGTATACTTCTGAGCCAAAGGCAACCATTTGTCGTCACCCGTCAGCTTGTACATGTACCAAATGTTACCAGGGAAAAATCCGGAGCACCAGTCATCAATAGCTACATACAGAATGCTGCCGTCTGCATTGATTGTCCGCGGATTCAGTATTCTTCCCGACTTTTCAATAATATCGGTCTGAATGGTTTCCTGTGCCACTGCATTCTCAATATTCTCTTGAATAAAATCAGTCTCAGGCTTGCTCTTCTGTCCCGTACAACTTGCCAAAACGAAAAGAGATACTCCCAATGTAGTTAGGATTGTTTTCATAATAATGATTTGTTTATTAGAGTTTCACATTCTTTCGTCAGCAAATATAGCATAGTTTTAAAGAAAACACCCTCACAAATCATACACTAAAAGGGTAAAATTGATACATTTGCACATAAACTGCATATTTTGTACTTTTTAATCATATAAAAGAACATGACTCTACAAGATTTTTTCAAAAATGACCGCTTTGCCACAAACGCCGGCGTCGAGTTGCTGGAAATGGCAGAAGGGTATGGCAAAGCACGGCTCGTCGTAACAGAGGCACATCTCAATGCCGGACATCGCACGCAAGGAGGCGCCCTCTTCACCCTTGCCGACCTGGCACTTGCCGCAGCAGCCAACTCGCATGGTACACTGGCGTTCTCCTTATCATCCAACATTACCTTTCTGCGTGCCAGCGGTCCGGGTGATACATTGTATGCCGAAGCACACGAACGATACGTCGGACGAACTACCGGACACTATCAGGTAGACATTACCAATCAGGACGGAGTACTGATCGCCACATTCGAATCGAGCGTATTCAGAAAAGGAGACCCGTTACCTTTAAAGAGTGACGGGTGAGTGACAATTTATAGCTCCTAACTCCCTCATTTTCTCTCTACGACAGAGGTCATCGGGTAACGGTTTCCTTCCACACTTGTCAGAAACGCCTTTGCCGAACCGAAATTGAGGTACATATCCAAACGTATAGGCAAGTGATTCCGGTCATCAGAGACAAAGAAAGTGATCACCTCCTTCTCTTTTCCTTTCTTATACTCCACGAAAGAGAAGACCAGGCAGCGATAGGTGACATCGTTGTTCGCTTTCACATTCTCTTTTCCGCGATAGATCAAGGTCTGCTCTTCTACTCTGCGACCGGTAGCCATAGGAAACTGTATGCGACTACCCACGGTGTAATCATCGGGATTGTAGGAGCGTGCCTGCCCCAAAATACTCAGCATGTCGAAGATGCAGCGTGAGTCGCTGTACTCCATTTCTTGCGCTGGACGGTCTCTCCACGTACGTCTCTGCTTGACGTTGGCTACCCCATCCTTATAGGAAAACCAAGCTTCGTCTACCGTGTAACGGCTCCCCTCTTCCGCTGCCTTGCGAAAATAGAGCGGCTCCAACTTCTCGCTGACGTAGCAAGTCAACGTATCGCGCATCTTGAAGAAGAAATCCGCCTTCTTGCTTCCTCCCGAAAGCAGATTGAAGCAGTAGGCAGGCTGCGACCGATAGGTAGCGGCCTCTGTTGTCAGATGTGCCAGCCCCACCTTTTTCCATATGAATTTCCAGTTGAAGTACAGGTCATACTTTACGCTTTCGCCTGCCTGAAAAGCGGTGTTCTGAGCCGTACATTGGGCACGGGCGGGAAGGGCAACGGCAAACAGCAAGATAAACAGCACTCCCCACAACCATCCGCGCTTACTGGCGATTGCGGTTGTTGCGATTATTATTCTTCTTGTCTTCATCTGGTTTCTGTTTTTTAAGTTCGTCCGGCTTCTGTTTATCCAGCGGTTTTTCTTTGATACCCCAAGTTTGGGTCAGTTCAAAGTTTGCCTTCAGTTCTATGACCTGAGGATAATAGAAGACCTCTTCCGGCTGCCGCTTCTCTTTATAATTTCCAGGGTCCCATACTCCGTTTCCATTGGCATCATTGATGAGACGCGCACTATACTTACCGGGATTCAGGAAGTAGAAGTCCGCCTTTCCGTCAACAACCGGCACCGTACGCACCACCTTGTCCTGCCCATCCAGTAGTTCTACGAATGCCAGCGAATCTGCACCGCTCACGTTATAGAAAATCTGCCCGTATTCTTCGAGTTTCTTCACCTTGAAATCTTTCTTCACCTTGTCGGTGAACAGACCATATATTCCATAGAATGCTACCGAATCGACCTCGAGGCTGTAACTCTCGCCCGGCTCCCAGTCTGCATAGACATTATAGCGCAGCAGATTGAGCGAATCGGGAAGGAAGTCGAAAGCGACATCTTTCCAAAGCGTGTCCACCTTCTGCCTGAGATGAATGGCATCACTTGACGCACTTGCCAAAGGTTCTTTGAAAGTGAACGAAATGTAGTCGTAGACATCCATCGAACCGGGCGCATATACCTCCACAGGCAGGAAAACGGTTGGCTCCACATACTCCTTACCCTCTTTTTCTGCTTTCTTGCGGGCCTTTTCCAGTTCTTTCTCTCTCTTCTCGCGTTCTTTTTCCAACTCTTTTTCTGATTTAGGCCTGAGTTTGGAAACTAGTTTCAACGTGTCCGTGCGAGGAACCAGTTGGTTGAGCGTATCGGTGTAGAGGTAAGAAAGGCTCATCTTCAGTGTATCTATCTCGTAAACCAACGAATCCCTTATCCAATAGGTCAACGTATCTATGCGCCCGGTGGGCATCTCCACGATGAAAGCATCGGTTTCATCGAAGTTCAGTCCCTTCAGTAAGGGCAACGAATCTGCAGTGGCAGAAAAGTAAAAAGAGAATTTACGCGGTTCGGGACGTTCGCTCTTGATGAGCCGTTGCGAGTAAGTGCGTTCCTTGAAGCAACGCAAGATGACATTGTCCGGCAAGAAGTGGGTATAGTTCACCTGCCTGATTGTATCCACGGTCAACGAGTCTTTCCAAACAGTATCGGCACGCAAACGCTGCTCCATCGAGGGGATGATCAACGAGTCTTCGAAAGCAATGACTTCGGTGGGTTGGCTGTAACAAAAGTTCTGATCGGCATCCTGCAATCCGAAGATATGATACTTACCGGAAGCTACACCACGGATGATGAAGCGACCACGACTATCGGTACGCCCCACCCTGTCGAAAGGCTTCGTAGTGAAAGCGGAGTCAGCCAAGTCGGAATGCAGCCCCACCAGCATGCCTTTCACCGGCTCCAGATTAGCCGCATTCAGCACGATGCCCGAAAGTGTCATCGAATCGAGCTGCGTACCGGTAGAAAAGGTAAATCCAAAATCGAGCAATGGATTACCCTCATTGTTGTCCTGTATGGCGTCCGAGAAATCTATCGTATAGGTTGTATTGGGCTTGAGCGTATCTTGCAAGTTGATAACGACTTTCTTCCCATTCGCCTTTATTTCGGGCTGCTGCACCTGAGGCGGGGAGATCACGATTTTCTCGCCCGGCTTCTCCAGCTTGATAAACTCGTCAAATTCAATAACCACCTTCTTCTGGCTGTTATTAAGGGCACCCGGCGCAGGATTACTCCCCACAAAACGGGGAGGTGTTTCATCGTAGGCGCCACCATCCGGACGACCTATACTGGCGCAGGAATAAAGCCCGGCAACAACTGCTGCCGCAATAGCCAAATGTCTGAAAAAAGGTTTCATAAATGAATATTCGTTACGTAACATGTTGCAAAAATAAATGTTATCCATCAATATATAGTATGCTTTACGGTATTTTAATCAAAAATAGGGTTCATCCGATATTTCAAGTGATACGGCAACCTATCATACAGCGGGCTGAAAGCCCAACAACCTGACAGTCCTGGGAATACTTTGAAAATCCATGATGGTATGTTTACCCATTGCATGTGGCACATATCGGGGATGCTTGAGCCTCTTCAGAGATCGTGATAGGTACAGCCCAACAAAGAACTGAATTTCACTCAGAAAAAACAGCAGAACTGAAGCAGAAAACGGACAAAAAACAGCGAAAAACGACTGAAAAATGCGTTGCAAAATTAGCCAAAACACACTGGTAAACAAGCATTTCATGCAACATCCTTGAAACAAGCAACACAAACACATCCATCTATAATAAAAAAGAAAAAGCGGAAAATACCGTGAACGACCGGAACGTCCCGTTTGCTCCTCCGCCCCTCCACGTCCCGACAATCACTCCCTATGGAACGAACGCCTGCAACGCAGAGAGCCGTAGTACGGGTAAAAAGCCGCCGAGTTTGCTGCCACATCCCCTGGGGTTTGTCGGAACATTGCCCCGCATTTGTCTAGAAAACCCCAGGGGAATCGGACACAAAGCCCGGGACAATCCGACAATCCGGAATTGGGAATTTAGAGAGTTGTTCTGCTTCATAGCTTCTTCGTACAGAGGTACTTTTGTACGGAGAAGGAACGGAGCTGATACGGAGCAAAGCGTCCCTGATATATCTCCGATCCGGATTTGATCCGAATCAATTCCGTCAACAGGTATACTCCGAAAATCTTTACCAGCAAGTTCGGACAGGCAAATGATGTATAAAACATAGTTAAAAATGAACCTTTCAGGAAACTAATCTGTTCTAAAATAGATAATTTTGTACTCAGGAAACTGAGAGAGTGCTTTCAGTTTCCGTTTTTGTTAACCGATACCTTCGCTATGACAACACAGAAAGCCTTTATTCATCAAAATGAAAAAATAAACCAAAAGACAGAGAATAATTACGAGTATGAAGAGTAGATTGATTTTATTGGCATGTTGTTGCCTGTCACTGTTCGGTTGCGGACAAGGTGACAAGACTACGGGCAAGGCACCCGAATTTGCAGTAATTACGGTGAACACCACCACTGCTAATCTGACAAATAGTTATCCGGCAACCATCAAAGGCAAACAAGATGTGGAAATCCGTCCTATGGTGAGCGGTTTCATCACCAAGTTGCATGTGGACGAAGGTTCCGTAGTCCGGAAGGGGCAAGTGTTGTTCAGTATCGACCCTGTGCAATATCAGGCTGCCGTAAATTCGGCAAAGGCAGCTGTCGAAACTGCAAAAGCAGCTGTAAACACTCAGGAACTCACCGTAAAAAACAAACGCGAACTGAACCAGAAGAACATCATCAGCAATTATGACCTGCAAATGGCAGAAAACCAACTGGCACAAGTGAAAGCACAACTGGCGCAGGCAGAAGCACAACTGGTGAACGCGAAAAACAATCTGTCCTACACCAGCGTAACCAGCCCCAGCGATGGCATAGTAGGTACAATCCCTTACCGGGTAGGTAGCCTCGTCAGTCCCTCCGTTGCCACTCCGCTGACTACCGTTGCCGATATTTCCGAGATGTTCGCTTACTTCTCTATGACCGAAAGGCAATTACTGGCAATGATCAACGAAGGTGGAAGCATCAAAGAGATTCTGGACAAGATGCCTTCCGTGCATCTGCAACTCATTGACGGAACCATATATGCCGACAGCGGACGTGTAGAAACCATCAGTGGCGTCATCGACCAAGCAACAGGTTCGGTCAACATGCGTGCCCTCTTCCCCAACCAGCGCAACATCCTGCGCAGTGGTGGTACGGGTAACGTCATATTCCAGAACCCGATGCAGAACGTAATCATGATTCCCCAGTCGGCTACCACCGAAATACAGGACAAGAAATTCGTATTCGTCGTGCAAGAAGACAACACTCTGAAGAACACAGAAGTACAGGTGTTTAAGCTGAACGACGGCAAATATTACTACGTGACCAATGGTTTGAAAGCGGGTGACAAAATAGTGATGGAAGGCGTGCAGAACCTGAGAGCCGGAGTTACCATCACTCCGATTACCCCTGCCGAGAAAGAGGCGGAATACAAAAAGGCGCTGCAAGACCAGAAAGACGGTAACATCCAAACTGCGTTTCAATGAAGAATGAACTCCGGTTCTTCGAATCTTTAATTCTTTAATTTTTCAGGAAATGAAATTAGATAGATTTATTAATCGTCCGGTGCTGTCTACGGTTATCTCCGTGCTGATAGTGATTTTGGGATTTATCGGCCTTGCTACTCTGCCCATCACCCAATATCCGGACATCGCCCCTCCTACTGTTTCGGTGCGCGCTACTTATACGGGTGCCAATGCCCAAACGGTATTGAACTCTGTTATCGCCCCTCTGGAAGACCAGATCAACGGTGTGGAGAACATGATGTATATGACTTCCAATGCCTCTAACAACGGCTCTGCCGATATCTCCATCTACTTCAAGCAGGGAACGGACCCGGATATGGCTGCCGTCAACGTACAGAACCGCGTATCTATGGCACAAGGTCTGTTGCCCGCCGAAGTGACCAAAGTCGGTGTGACCACTCAGAAGCGGCAGACTTCCATGTTGATGGTATTCTCTATTTATGACGAGAGCGACCAGTACGACATCGAGTTTATCGAGAACTATGCCAACATCAACCTCGTGCCTGAGGTGAAACGTATAGCCGGTGTGGGCGATGCGATGGTGTTGGGTACGGACTACTCCATGCGCATCTGGCTGAAGCCTGATATCATGGCGCAATACAAGCTGATTCCGAGTGACATAGCAGGCGTTTTGGCAGAGCAGAACATCGAAGCCGCTCCAGGACAGTTTGGTGAACGCGGTAATCAGACATTCCAATACACGATACGTTACAAAGGACGTCTGCAACAGGCAGAAGAGTTTGAAAACATCGTCATCAAGGCACAGGAAAACGGAGAGATACTCCGCCTGAAGGACGTTGCCGACATTGAGTTGGGACGTCTGACCTATGGTTTCAACAACACGGTTAACGGACACAAGGCAGTCAGTTGTATCGTATTCCAGATGGCAGGTAGTAACGCCACGCAAACTATCAGCGACTTGGAAGATTTACTGGGCGATTACTCCGAGAAACTGCCTTCCGGCTTGAAGGTCAACATTGCACAGAGTGCCAACGACTTCCTGTTCGCCTCTATCCATGAGGTTATCAAAACTCTGATCGAAGCATTCATCCTGGTGTTCATCGTCGTATATGTCTTCTTGCAGGACATGCGTTCTACGCTAATTCCGGCAATCGCCATTCCGGTGGCACTGGTTGCCACGTTCTTCGTATTGAAACTGATCGGTTTCAGTATCAACCTGCTGACCCTTTCGGCAATGGTGCTTGCCATCGCCATAGTGGTGGACGATGCCATCGTCGTCGTCGAGGGTGTGCATGCCAAATTAGACCAGGGATACAAGTCGGCACGCCTCGCCTCCATCGACGCGATGAGCGAATTGGGCGGTGCCATCATCTCCATCACACTGGTCATGATGTCTGTATTTATCCCGGTGAGCTTCATGGGTGGTACGGCAGGTACATTCTACCGCCAGTTCGGTATGACCATGGCAATCGCTATCGGCTTCTCCGCATTGAACGCACTGACGCTAAGTCCGGCATTGTGTGCCATCTTCCTGAAACCCCACGAAGAACATGGAGAGAAGAAATCGACCTTCGTCAGCCGCTTCCACACGGGCTTCAACGTGGCCTACGACAAATTGCTGAAGAAATATAAAAGCCATGTGCTTTTCTTCATCCAAAAGAAATGGCTGTCCTTCGGGCTTGTAGCCGCCTCCATCGTGCTGCTGGTCTTTTTCATGAAAATTACGCCTACCGGCATGGTACCGAACGAGGATACGGGTAGTATCATGGGTGTTGTGACCCTGCCACCGGGTACCTCACAGGAACGTGCTCAGGAAATACTGAACCGTGTAGACAGCCTGGTAGCCGCCGAACCCGCCGTGGCTTCCCGTACGGTAATCTCCGGTTATAGCTTTATCGGCGGTCAGGGACCTTCCTACGGTTCTCTGATTATCAAATTGAAGAATTGGGAAGACCGCTCCATGATGCAAAACTCCAACATCGTCTACATCACGCTCTTCATGCGTGCACAAAAGATCATCAAGGAAGCTCAGGTATTGTTCTTTGCTCCCCCTATGATTCCGGGTTACTCTGCCTCCAGCGATATCGAGCTGAACATGCAAGATAAGACCGGTGGCGACCTGAACCACTTCTACGATGTAGTGAACAGCTACATTGCCGCATTGGAACAGCGCCCGGAAATCAACTCCGCAAAGACAAGTTTCAACCCGAACTTCCCGCAATATATGCTGGATATCGATGCAGCCGCCTGTAAGAAAGCAGGTATCAGCCCAAGCGACATCCTCAGCACCATGCAGGGATACTTCGGTGGTTTGTATGCTTCAAACTTCAACAGTTTCGGTAAGATGTACCGTGTGATGATTCAGGCAGAGCCTCAGGCAACCAAGAATCTGGAGTCGCTGTCAAGCATCAAGATACGCAACGGCAGTCAGATGGCTCCTATCACGCAGTTCGTTTCCATCAAGAAGGTATATGGTCCCGACATCATCAGCCGTTTCAATCTGTACACCTCTATGAAAGTGATGGTAGCACCGGCTTCCGGCTACACTTCCGGTCAGGCACTGGCAGCCATCTCCGAAGTAGCCAAAGAGAATCTGCCGACCGGCTTTGCCTACGAACTCGGCGGTATGGCACGAGAAGAGGCTGAAAGCAGCGGAAGCACCACCGGACTGATCTTCGTGCTCTGCTTCGTGTTCGTTTACCTGTTGCTGAGTGCACAGTACGAAAGTTACATCCTGCCGCTTGCCGTGTTGCTCTCCATCCCGTTTGGTCTGTTGGGTAGCTTCCTGTTCGTCAACGGCATAGGTGCCATCGGTAACATATCCGTACTGAAAATGATCATGGGATCCATGTCGAACGACATCTATATGCAGATTGCATTAATCATGTTGATGGGTCTGTTGGCAAAGAACGCCATCCTGATTATTGAGTTCGCCCTCGACCGTCGCAAGATGGGTATGAGCATCACATGGGCTGCCGTATTGGGTGCCGCCGCCCGTTTGCGTCCTATCCTGATGACCTCGTTGGCAATGATTGTCGGTCTGATTCCGTTGATGTTGGCTTCCGGTGCCGGTGCCAATGGTAACCGCACGTTGGGAACCTCGGCAATCGGCGGTATGTTGATCGGTATGATCTTGCAGATCTTTGTCGTGCCTGCGTTGTTCGTGGCATTCCAATACCTGCAAGAGAAAGTGAAACCGATGGAATGGGCCGATGTAAACAATTCGGATGCAGAACCGGAGATTGAACAATATACGAAATAATTCAATGAAGCATAAGGCAAGAAGGTAAGTCATCGCCCACCACAGATTACGCAGATTAGCACGGAAATTCCTTTAGATTTTCATCAATCAATTCAAGCGACCTGCAATAATCTGAGTAATCTGTGATAAAGGGAACATTGCCCGCGCTTTATTAAAACAACAGAATATGAAGAAACAAATCATCACACTGATGTGTGCAACTGCCTTGCTGAGCAGTTGCCACATCTATAAAGCATACGACAGACCCGAAGATATCATGGTAAACGGGTTGTATCGCGACACAGCAGACGTAGCAGAGAATGCTTTTGCCTCCGATACAGCCAACTTCGGCAATCTGCCCTGGAGAGAGGTTTTTACCGACCCGCAGCTGCAATCGCTCATCGAACTGGCTCTCGCCCAGAATCCCGACCTGCGCAGCGCAGCACTGAATGTGAAAAAGGCCGAAGCAGCCCTCATGTCCGCCCGACTGGCATACGCCCCCACACTGGCATTGTCTCCGCAAGGAACTGTAAGCAGCTGGGACAAAGGGAAAGCCACGCAGACCTATTCACTTCCCGTAACTGCAAGTTGGCAAGTCGACCTGTTCGGTCAGATACTGAATCCGAAACGTGCGGCAAAGGTATCGCTGAAACAGACTCAGTATTATGAACAAGCCGTGCAGACACAGGTGATTGCCAATGTAGCCAATATGTACTACACGTTGCTGATGCTCGACCGCCAGTTGCAAATCACGGAGGCAACCGCCGAAATCCTGAAAAAGAACGTAGAAACTGTGGAAGCCATGAAAGATGCAGGCATCTACAACACGACTTCCGCCGGAGTAGAACAGACCCGCGCCGCTTATGCCCAAGTACTGTCATCCCTGCCCGGTATCCGCCAAAGCATCCGTGAAACAGAGAATGCCTTGTGCCTGATGCTGCATCAGCCTGCACAGAGCATCAAACGCAGTGTATTGGAAGAGCAACAACTACCGGCTGAATTGTCTGCCGGCGTTCCGTTGCAGTTATTATCCAACCGCCCCGACGTGAAAGCAGCCGAAATGTCACTTGCCGCCAGTTACTACAACACGAACAGCGCACGTGCCGCCTTCTATCCGCAGATCACCATCAACGGTTCGGCAGGCTGGACCAATAGCAGCGGCATGGGTATTGTAAATCCCGGCAAACTGTTGGCTTCCGCCATCGGTTCGCTGACGCAGCCTTTGTTCTACCGCGGTGCCAACATCGCCCGCCTGAAACAAGCCAAGGCACAGGAAGAGCAAGCCAAGATCCAGTTTCAGACCGCACTGCTGAATGCCGGAAATGAGGTAAGCAATGCGCTGTACCAGTATCAGACGACTACAGAAAAGGCTGTATCTCGCAGCATTCAAGTAAAATCAGCCCGCAAGGCAGCAGAAGATACAAAAGAATTGTTTAACTTAGGCACGTCAACGTATCTCGAGGTATTGTCTGCCGAACAGTCTTATCTTAGCGCCCAGACTTCTGAGGTATCCGACACCTTCGAACGCTTGCAGGCTGTCATCAGCTTGTATCAGGCACTCGGAGGAGGAAGAGAATAAGGGAAACGTAGAACGATGAATGAAGATATATTATGATTAGTCCATTAGCATTTGTAGATTCTGCCGCAAAGCTCGGCAAGAATGTAACGGTTCAGCCTTTCGCTTACATCGAAGGTGACGTGGAAATTGGCGACGACTGCACAATCATGTCCGGTGCACGTATCCTTGCGGGCACCCGCATGGGCCAAGGCAACAAAGTGCATCATGGCGCCGTACTGGGCACTACCCCGCAAGATTTCCACTACACTGGCGAGAATAGCCTGCTGATCATTGGTGACAGAAATGATATCCGGGAAAACGTAGTCGTAAGCCGCGCTACCCACGAAAGCGACGCAACCCGCATCGGTAATGACAACTATCTCATGGACGGCGTACATCTCTGCCACGACGTGCAGATTGGCAACCACTGTGTGATAGGTCTCAAAACCATTCTGGCAGGCGAGTGTCACGTAAACGACTACACCATCCTGAGCAGCAACGTCATCCTGCAACAGAAATGCCATGTGGGAAGCTGGGTACTGATACAGTCCGGTTGCCGCATCGCCAAAGATGTTCCGCCATACGTCATCATGAACGGTAATCCGGCAGAGTATCATGGCATCAATGCCGTTGTGTTGCAGAACCAGCATCAAGTAACGGAACGTATCTTGCGCCACATCGTAAATGCTTACCGCCTGATCTACCAAGGTAATTTCAGCATACACGATGCCTTGCAGAAGATTGAGGACCAGGTTCCGATGAGTGACGAAATACGGAATATCATCCATTTCATACAGGAATCAAAAGGAATTGTAAGGTAGGAAAAAGAGACGCAAGAAAAGAGAAGAGAAGAAAAGAGAATGATTAAGACAAAGCGATATGAATCGCCATGCGGCATATTGTTGCTTGGTTCATACGAAGATAAGCTGTGCTTGTGTGACTGGCAGACAGAGAAGCATCACGACTATGTGAGCAGGCGCCTGAAACGGATTCTGCAAACCGATTTTAAAGAAGGAACATCGGAAGTTATCGAAAGAACCGTATGTCAACTCGATGATTTCTTCGCCGGAAAACGCAAGGAATTTGATGTGCCGCTACTGTTCGTGGGTACGGACTTCCAGAAAACAGTGTGGAACGAACTGCTGAAGATACCTTTCGGCACAACGGTTTCCTACGGAGAGATGGCACGGAGAATCGGGATGCCCAAAGCCGTCCGCGCGGTGGCCAATGCCAACGGAGCGAACGCGATATCCATTTTAGCTCCCTGCCACCGGGTCATCGGCAGCGACCATTCACTGACCGGCTACGGGGGCGGACTGGATGTCAAACGGGCGTTATTGGAATTGGAAGGCATTTTATGCCATTGAATATGATTCCGTACGAACACAAGGATCAAAAGACAGATAAAAAGAGAATCGCACGAATGAAAAAGAATGATTCGCAGACGCTTAGCGGGCAGAATACGGTCTATACGGTCTTGTTGACCATCGGATTTGCCCACTTGCTCAACGATATGATGCAGTCGGTCATCCCGGCAGTCTATCCGTTACTGAAAGAGAAATTTGATTTCTCGTTCGTTCAGATTGGGGTGATTACATTGGTATTCCAAATAACTTCGTCCCTTTTGCAACCCGTTGCCGGACGTCTTGCTGACAAGCATCCGGCCCCTTATTCACTTGCCGTGGGAATGGGGTTCACGCTTGTCGGGCTGCTGGCTCTTGCTGCAGCTCCTTCCTTTGGTTGGATTTTAGCTGCGGTGGGACTGATCGGTTGCGGTTCGTCGGTTTTTCATCCCGAATCGTCGCGTGTGGCACAATTGGCTTCGGGAGGGCGCAAAGGGCTTGCCCAGTCTATCTTTCAGGTAGGAGGAAATGCCGGAAGTGCTATGGGACCACTGCTTGCCGCACTTGTCGTCATTCCGTTCGGGCAGGGCGCTATCGGCTGGTTTGCGCTGACGGCACTACTGGCCATATTCGTCCTTGTCCGCATAGGCAACTGGTATAAAGGCCAATTGTATGCCGCTGCTCGAAACCGTGCAGCCTCAACAGCAGCCGTCGCTTCCCGCTTCTCAAAACGAACAGTACATACAGCACTATTCATTCTGGGGATATTGGTCTTCTCCAAATATTTCTACATCGCTTCGATGACCAACTACTTCACATTCTTCCTGATGGACAAGTTCGCCATGTCGGTGCAAGGGGCACAATATTGCCTTTTCGCATTCCTTGCCGCTTCGGCAGTGGGAACGTTTTTCGGCGGACCGCTGGGCGACCGCATCGGGCGCAAGTACGTCATTTGGGGTTCTATACTTGGTGCTGCTCCTTTCACATTGTGCCTTCCCTACGTGGGACAGACGGCAACGATCCTGCTGGCAATCCTTATCGGCCTCATCATCTCATCGGCTTTCTCGGCCATTTTGGTGTATGCCACAGACCTGATGCCCGATAAGGTAGGTATGATTGCCGGAGTATTTTTCGGATTGATGTTTGGTCTGGGAGGCCTGGGTTCGGCCTTCTTCGGCTGGCTGGCGGACAAGACAAGCATACAGTTCATCTTCCAGATCAGTACTTTGCTCCCCTTGTTGGGCGTAATCACCGGATTCTTGCCGAATATAGAGCCGAGACAGAGAACAAGATGATTAAATATTGGATAGGGATATACACTTGATAATTATTCTACAAATAGACCTGCATGCTCAGAAATTTCATGAATAAAAATCTGTCCCGATCTTTTATAATAAAAGAAAGGCAACTCTTCTTCTCCGTTACTAAGATTTCGAAGCCAATATAATGTATTGGAAGAAACATTTTCAAACAACAAAAAATTCTTATCTGCTACAACCGTATCATGTACTTTCCATCCATGACAATAATAAAGTAGTTGGTAAGTATCTCCTACTACAATCATATTATTCGCATTCCGAGGTAATAGACTTACGTGAGAAATATACACAGGGGTTCCAAAGTCCATCCCCACATAAGAAGCTGGTACATAGGTTTCCCAGTTCCCGTCAAAAGCATTTTCCGGTTTGGACCAATAGTTCAAAATCGTTCCAGCAATTTTAAATAGTTTCTTTTCATTACGATTACTTTTATCAAAACTGAATACCGGTAATGCCGTTGGTGGCAGACAGACATGCCCAGGGCTAAACTCTCCTAAAAACTCCAAATGCGCAATATTAGCGTGACGATAACTGACAGGAGATTCATATTTATAATACCTGTATTTCTTCTCATTATTCAATTCAAACCTCTGCAAATATGGATAGGGTGGTTGTTTCAAGACAAACAAAGTATCAAAAGGCCCCTTTAAACAATTCGATGCGACAATACAACCGCCCTGCATGTTATTCTGTAAGCCTTTCATTTCCCTCTTTTCCGGATATTTTCGAAACAATATCATCGTTTCTTTTCCATTCTGTTCACCGATCCCATAATAGAACAATCCCGGTACATTTGTACTCCTTGGAGTAACAATAAGCTCTCTATATTTTTCCTTTTTTGTAAAAGGAAGTGGAATATCAACTGTCTGCCTATCTCCAACAAGTATAAAAGGTTCTCCAAATGGTTGAAGAGTCTGACCAACATAATATGCTGGAAAGAATAATGTATTGATAGGAACTTGCTCAAAAACTACTGTACCTTTATTTATCTTCCCCCATGCTACAGGTTGCAATTTATCTCTTGCAAAAAAACATAAATAAGCCAAATGATTGGATGTAAGGCTATCAAAAGGTAGTTTTAATGTCACGGTTTGATGATATCGCCAAGTAACATCATGTATCAAAGCGGAATTCAATGTTTTTGGAACATATTCACTCTCAGATGCAATAAAAGAGGGTGATTGTTTATTCACTCCAAATGAAAGCCTGAATACTTTACCTGCATATTGTAATGCACGTCCCCAATCCTCCAACAAATTATTGTCAGGTACCGTATAAGGCACTACTATCCCATTAGAATCAGGAGAGGCACACCAATAGTGACGTCTGATTCGGTCACGGTATTGAGGTGTATATTCCAGCACAACCGGCACTCCATTAGCCCTGAAAATGTCGCATGTCCATGTCGTTATATTAAAACAGTCTTTCTTGAATTTCGGCATCAGAAGGTCATACATTCCTAAATGCATGTTATTCTTGATACGCCCGTTTAACCAACGCATTTTTTCCACGTATGTTTTAAATTGTCCTATTGAGGTACGAATATTCTCACTTTCAATTGTCTCTCTCCAAAATTGCCGCATACACATTCCTAACATATCCAAACTCTCTTCTGCCGTACGATAAGGCAAAATAAACTCCTTGAAATCTTCAAAGGAAAGTTTCTTCAATAAAGGATTCTTTCTAAACTGTTCAAAACATGCATCAATATGTTCTTTCAGAAAGTCTCCGGATATTTTCTGAATATCATTAGCGAAAGTCCCAACCACTGACGCTGGGAGACTGGCAAATTTCATCGCATAGACATTCCGTATAGAATCATACTGCTGCAATTTGCCATAAGACACATCTTCTGCCGAGAAATTCTTTAATATATTCTGATATTCCAAATTCTCTTGCTGAAAAAACAAGTGGTGTTCATGGGTCGGCATTGTATCTACAGTTGTATTATGATAAGGCATATTTGCCACAAGAAAACAGGCTGCTTCATATTTTTGCTTGTCTTCTTTTCTGTAATACTCCAATAATTCTATTAGCCCACCTTTATTTTCACCAGCCAATGACAATGCAGACTCCACATCTTCCGGATATTTGTTACAAGAAGACATAACGCATATAAACAACAAAAATCTGAGTGCTTTCATCTTTTTATCAAAGGAAACATTAGAGGATACTATCTACATCCTCTAATGTTCCTACTTAATTGATTGATATTTAAGCTCCTAATATATACCAGCTTTAATCATTTTTTCCTTGATGTCTTTAAAGCGAGTACCCAACTTTACAAATTCATATTCTCTATTCATATAATCTGCCTTTTTACTATCTGCAGGAATTGTATATACAACCTTCAACCCAGATAAATCATATTTTACCTTTCTATTAATCTGATAAAGTTCCATTAATTCTTCTTCCGTAAACCAATCAGTAATACAGGGACGTTTCTTTATTGAACTGATATAAATGCGAGAATATAGTATTTTACCGGAAGGGTGTACATAAAGATCTATATCTATATCCAATGTTTGATCATCTACTTCCTGCATTTTTTTCAACTTGGCTTTCCATTTGGGAACAGAAAAGAATACTTGATAAATAGAATCAACATTTCTTGCATATTCTTGATATTCATGAAATCCCTCAAGACATGCCGCTCTTTTGCCAACACAAGGATTTGATTCAAACTTCGGAGTAACTTCTATTCCCCAAAAACGATAAGTTTTATTATTTCGTTTTAAGGTACGTTCCGAATATTCCTCTTTATAATTAAACAATGAATCATTTTGGGCTTTCACATTGCTATTGATGAATCCACAAAACATGATTAATAATAAAATAGTTCTCATAATCATTCTGGTTTATAATTAAACATTTCTTTCAATATTTCCGGAGGAAAATCATCATTATACGTTCCAGATTCTAATGCCCATTCCTCACCAATTAAGCTATATGTATTCAAATCTTCGTCATTTATATAACCTTTCCGCATTATACTCTCTATGAAATTTCTAATATTTTTTTCTAGATTATCAGAACATCCACTTCCCATAGTAGTAGAATCACCTTTTAATAAACACTCCCAATACATAGCCCGCGTAATATCAACAAACAAATATGTTTCCAACTCAATATTAAACTTGTTTTCACACATCACAGCATACGTATAAAAAAGATCCTGATAAGCATGCATCAATTCATGCATCACAGTTTGCTCAGTTATTCCCATAATACTCGCAAATGAAATCTCGTGGGAAACAAAGGCACCAGTATAATTAGGATCTTCCTTAAATTTGATCTTATATCCATTTTTTTCCAAGACTCTCAATAATATTTTTATGTGAGGATATTGAGTTATTATTCCAAAATACTTTTCAAGCTCTTTCTTTAGTTCGTCTGAAAGAGTCGACGATGGATCATAGATTTTACTTAAGCTGGTCGAAGGCTGTGTCGGAGGAATATAACCTCCACCACCCGATGTAGAGCCACCTTCTTCATCCCCGTCTTCTACCCATACACATTCCATCCAACGATCCCTTTCTTCCCATTCGTAAGAACAACTTGTCGTTTCACAATAATCTTCACCATATTCATTAACAGTGCAATACTCTTGGCATGTTTCCACCAAAACTTTATAAATATATTCTTGGCATTCTTGATGTCCTGCCCTTTCACTCCGAGTTGATGCAAAAGATGGTGTGACATCCTGAGTAACTAAATGGGTAATTTTGCCTTTCACATATTTCCAACCATTTACAAAGTTACCATCTAAATCATGATAAATGATGTATCCATCGAAATTCTTATCGCGTTTGAGATAAGAATTATAAAACGACTTAAAGTCCGTCTGTTCCATATACTCAACAGAAGGCATAATGGTCATCGTAAATCCAATCGTTTCATTTGTTTCTTGGTTGGTAAGTACTATAAGGCGGGTTAAAGATCGATTATACCGAGAATTTTGGGTTTCTTCATATTTTTTGTAAGAAGTTTCCGTTGTAAAAGATTTACGTTTGGAGCCCAACATCAAGGCCTCTACCGTTTTGTAACGTCCTTTTTTTCGTTGAAAAGATTCTTCCCATACAGGTTCCATATCTATAGTAGAAAGAGTAACTGTATGGTTGTCTGCTCTGGTTCGGATTTGTTTACGTTGAGAAGCATGTTCTTCATACCAACTTTTAGCTATAGAACGTTCTACAGCCAGAGATGCTTGAGTGTTCTTTGGCGACTGCGGAACGAACTCTTCCCTACAAGCGATAAAAGCACAAACAAGAAAGAAGACCAATAATAATGCTATTAGAAATTTATTTTTCATAAAATCATTTTTCTCTTTGTTTATAAATTAAGTTTCAACTATCAATTTCATTTTCTATCACTACATTTGCATCTCAAAACACCTCCTTTCTTGGGCGTGTGGGACGAATTTAATCCTAACTTCTCACGGACAGGAATTACTTTCGTCCCCCTTTTTAAATTGTTTCTACTTCGATAACATACGTTCCGCTTCATCACAAATCTCATTCAATCTTGCAGAACGTATCTTTATCGGTTTATTTAATATGAGATTTGCCATTTCTTCAGCTTTGATACTTTCTCCCTTATCCTTATACATTTGCATCAAACAATAATAAGGCATGAATTTGTGAGGAATCATGGCAGATGCCTGATACCAGACTTTCTCTGCGTTAAGGAAATCTTCCTGTATGCAATATGCTTTTCCCAACTCCATTAGAGTATGGTATGAAGCGTTTGCCATATACGCTTCTTGTAAAATAGATATAGCCTGTCCGGAATGAAAGCGATTAAGCATGGTACCATAAGAATATAAATAGTAAGGGGTATTTCTCAGCAAGGGATATAAACTCCCCATCTCTTTTATGTCAGATTTCAACAGAGCTACATTCCATCTCTTGCACGTGCGATGATAAAAAAGACACTGATAGCAACTGTTAAATAAAAGAATACATAATAGAATAAGACAACTCCTTCGACATTTCTTGCTAAAAGTAACTTTCAATGCCTTTTTATCATCCAAAATGGTAGTATTAAGAGCCAAGAATAAGACACAGATGACTCTGATCTGATTATGATAAAATGGATATGAAAAACATGCCCATATCCCTAATGCAATAAAAAGACAACGAATGGTTGTCTGCGCGTCTTTTTCAATTGATAAATATTTCTTATTCTGATTACTGAAAAATAGAACTTTTACTAATATAACAAGAAATAGCAAGCCAATGCAGCCCTGCTCTACACTTATCTGCAAGTATTCATTGAATGCATGTCGTGTCTCATCTACCAAATATTTCATATCAACGGGTAAAGAACTTAAAAACCGGGTCTGTAAATCCATATATGAATGGCAGAAATTTCCCACTCCGCAGCCCCAAAGAAATTTATTGTTCCACATATCCATGCATGTCCCCCAAATAAGCAATCGTCCGTCAGCAGAGGCTTGTTTATAAATATACAAGTAATATAATAATGGCACATACAAAGTAAAACATAAGAATATGATTGCAAGCTTCTTTCTTTTTACAAAGTATGAACAAGAACAAAACCAACAAATAACACCGCCTGATACAGCCAACCATGCCGCACGGGAATCACTTTTCCAGACAAAAAATGCCCATAGCAATATCATTATGTAATGGATTACTTTAAACCAACGAGGCAAAGATTTGGAAGTCACACAACATATACCAATAAGCAACATGATAGAACAAAATCCTCCCCATATACCTGTATTAAAGAATGAGCCAAATATTCTCACAACTTTCTCATCCCATTCGTAATAAACTGCCTGGTTATACATGGAATAAATTATTTGTGGTATGCAAACAATGGGAAGAACTGATACGAATATCCACAACTGTTTAAGACTACATAAACGGAAATACAAATATAAAAAGAGCAAAGATATTAGTCTCAATAGATTTTCTCTATCCAAGTCTTCCATCCAAGTTCTCAATATCAAGTACGAGAAATAAACCAATACAATGAAATTCCTTTTACCAATAGTGAAACGCCATTCTTTGTTCAGAATCAATTTAGACAAGAGAAGAAGAGACGAAAAAATAGTAGCATAGAGAACCACCTTAAATTGATAAGGAAATACATGATCGGCAGGAATTATCCATGGAGACAATAATATCAGAAGTATTATACCTCCCAATATATAATCTATTTTTAGAAAGATAGTTCTTGTCATATATTCATAGTATCATTATGGATTAACAATATCATTTCATAACATTCCTTTTTTACAAAAATAGGCAGCAAAATGATAATCCCTTTATAAATTCATATCAAAAGCTTGCATTTTTAAAATAATGTTCATCAAAATATACTATAAATCACATGCATGACTAAATTCCTGCACCTCTTCCTTCTTTTATCATTGCAGCAATGCCATTTCATCCTAATCATCGATAATATCATAAAAACAATAAAAATAAAAGCAATGAAGAGTTAAATGAATGGTTAGTTCCTAAAAGATCTGACGCAACTTTAATCAGTACATATTATCTTTGTATCACTTACCCGTACAGATTATGAGAAAGACAAACAAAAAGCAGAAGAACAGCAAAAGCCAGTTGATGTTACTGATACTCCTTATCGTATGCAGCATCATCACCACTTACCAGACTACCAACTCTAAAGAAGACAGCGCAGCCCACCAGCCCCAAGGGAACATCGCACAAAGTATCCTCCCCTACTCCGATGCCTATATCAAACAAAACACGGCATCCGACACCCCCGAAATCCTGTTGCAACGCACGGGCTATCTCGTATCTTACAACTCCAATACGCGCATCGCCAATTGGGTAGTCTGGAAGTTGACTCCCGGACGCCTGAAAGAAAACACCGGACGCACGGACAACTTCCTCCCCGACCCCGACCTGCCTTCAAGCAAAGCCGTCACTACGCAGGACTATAAGGATAGCGGCTGGGATCGTGGTCATCTCTGCCCGGCAGGAGACAATAAATGGGATCGGAAAGCCATGACCGAAAGTTTCTATATGACCAACATTTGTCCGCAGCACCACAACCTGAACCGAGGAGACTGGAACGAACTGGAACAGAAATGCCGGAAATGGGTCAAAAAAGATAGTTGCCTATACATCGTTGCCGGCCCCATCTTCTACGACCGGAAGCCGCAGACCATAGGCGAACATCGAGTCGCCGTACCGGATGCTTTCTTCAAGGTGATACTCTCATTGCATAAGAAGCCGAAAGCCATCGGCTTTATTTACAAGAATAACGAAGGGAACAATCCGCTGGATGCCTATACGAACACTGTGGATGAAGTGGAACGCATTACCGGAATAGATTTTTTCCCAGCCCTTCCCGACGACGTGGAAAGAGCAGTAGAAGCAAGCTATGATCTGAAAGACTGGAAATGAGCCTACGCTTCCAGCAAAGTATAAGGTCTCAGGTACTTATCGTTGCGTGGGCAATGAGAACTCCTGCCAGTCATATTCGTCTCCGTATTCATCGGCCACGGCTATGCGTATGTTGACGTTGCCTGTCTTTATCTTGTCTCCGGCACTGACGTTGGCTGTATATTTCACTCCATCCTGGGGAGCGATCTGTTCTATCATGACGGAAGGCGAAATGTAGATACGCTTCATCCCTGTAGTTTCGGCTACTACCGGCACTACATTATAGGCAGTATGTTCCCCTTCATTGATTATTTCAAAAATCACCTTGCTGTTTTCACCCGAATTAATGACGTGGTCACGGCTGTCATCAATGAAACGTATGTTCCGTATTCTCAAACGGCCGATAGCAGACGGTTGCCTTTCTTCTTCAGCCTGCCGGGAGTAAGGTAGTGTTCTTTCTATCTGATAGCCATACTCTTCCTGTTTCTTGGGTACCGTAGCAGCATTGGCGATAGCGGCTCCTGCAAGGGTGCCGATAATGGTACCGATAGCAGAACCCCGGTATCCTCCCCGCCATCCTCCGTGGCCTTCACCAATCAGTCCGCCAATGGCACTGCCAACATTACCTCCGATAGCTGCCCCTGCCAGGACTGCATCGGAGTCACCAGCCGCCATCCTATTTGTACCACATCCACAGAAAATAACTGCTGCAGCCAAAAGTCCGATGTAAGATTTTCTCATGTTCATAAGTATTCTCATTTGAAATTAAAAGAATTATATCGGGTCAAACCGGGACTTAACTTTTCCCTGATCTAAAACAAGAAAAACTACTTCCCCTCTCTCACCACACAATACACCGTCCCCCGCTGCACACGTTTCGACCTCACCCCATGCTTTTGCAGTATCCTGCCGAACACGCTCACCCGTTTGGCCGAAATTGGTATGGCACTATGCCGTTGTATCTCTTCCAGTATCTCGGCGGGCGACAACCACTCGCCCGTTTCCTCCTCGCGGGCAGGGCGGAAATAACGGTAGAAAAGTTGCTCTTCGGGAGGAACCTGTTCAAATTCCCGATTGTGCTCTATCATTATCTTCTCGTCGTGCTGGTCGAACCAGTAACGTTCGCCGTGCTCCAATTCATACATGGCTTGGGCGTAGAGTTGGTCGTAGTCGATGGGGCGGGAAGTATCGATGACGCCCGTCACCTCAATGCAAATGAAACGGCGGCTGCCACTGGGGTCGGTGAGCAAATCCTTCTGGTTGCTGGTGGCGATGAACGAGGCGTAACGGCGCATCTCCAGCATGGCATTGGCGTAAGGCTTACGCACGTTCACTACCGGTTTCTGAAGGATATGCTTCAGAAAACCTTGCTGCGTCTGGCTGATTTGGTCAAACTCGTCGATGTTTATCAGCGCGAAGCGGTTCAAATAAAGTTCCGCATCCTTCTTGCGCGAAAAGTCGATGCTGTCCGTATAGTAGGTGCGGATGGCAGGCGGAATGAGGCTGCGGCAAAACGTACTCTTCCGCGTGCCTTGGGCACCGACAAGCAACGGGGATACGCTGTTGGCATATTTCTTGTCCATCCCTCTCCAATGGGAAACCATGTTCAGGAACCAACGATGAAACAACTCCTGCCAGTGTGGGTTACGGCAGGGAACCGTGAGGGCAAGGGCGCGGATACGGTCTCTACCATCCCAACGCGGGAGGTCGTAGAGAAAATCCTCCAAGGGATTGAACACCGGCACGCGGTTGGAATAGACATAACGACTGATGTCGCGATCCCACAGCGGTATACCTTCGGCCTGCGCATCCAGGGCGATGCTGTTCAGTGCACGCTTGTCGACGGGATTGAAACAGAAGCGAAAAGAGTGGCGTTCGCGATATTCCACTTCGCCCACTTGGGTATTGTAGCGGAACTCATAACGCCGTTTCATAAATTCGTCTGTCTGCAACGACAACAGCTGTTCTTTGCCAAGGCTACTTTTACTACCGAAAACACCCGCTTTGCCCTGCTTCCCCAGGCGGCTGTTTTCCATATAAGCATTACGGAAAACCTCCCGGATAAGCATCTCCTTGCGACGCAGATAGTAGTGGTATATAGTGTGACGGACGGCGTCTTCTTCGGGTATGCCGGACAAAAAACAATTAACGGCAAGTTGTGTCAATATGGCTTCTAAATCCTTGACAGGGAGTGCGCCTGCGGCTTCCGCTTCTTCAATTTCCGTATAGGATTTTCTTAAGGACGTCTGAAACAGCATACGGATGGAATCACTGTCGTCCATGCCGGGAACAACACGCGTCAGGGGAGATTTCTCGCTTTGCACAGTTTCCCGGTAGGTCGGTTCGTCGGGCATGGAAGAGGGTTGCGACAGGTAGAACTGCACGGAGTCAGGACGATACAACACCTCCGGGTCGTATGAAAGGCGTGAGAACTGGTCGAGCTTCGGTTCCTTGGGCAGGATATCGAAGGGAAGTTGCGGCTGGTAGCACTTCACCGCAAGGCGGTAGGCATGGGCATGAAATAGTTCAGCTTCTTCTCGGGTATACGGAAGTGTGTTGTCGGGGCGGGTGAATGTAGTCCATATTTTTACCGTTTTCCCGCTGGAACCGATGAAGGCACAACGTGTCTGCGGCATTTCCCATGCACGTTGTTTCACCAAGGCAACTTCCACTTTTCCTGACAATGGACCGACAGTCAGTTCTACGATTCCATTGTATACTTTCAGTTGTCTTCCCTCTTTCCCACGCTTAAATTCAGCGGCAGGAAGAATCTTAGGCAGTTGTCCGATGGCACCGATCCGCTCGTCCGGGAGGACATGCCGCAACTGTTCCCTGAATAGGGAAACGGGAAGTTTAATGTCTTCGGACTGAATCTTCTCAATAAACGTGTCAATGGAAAAGGTTGTGAGTGTTGTATGGCTCTCTTTTTCTCTAAGTTGTGTGATTTTCATGATTGATTTTTCCTTTTTTGTTAGTTTACGTGTTATTTCAAAACAAGAAGCATCGCTTTATGAAGTGCTAAGGTAAACAAATCTACAATAAGATGCA